>JAEEGK010004746.1_pt1 | contig 33129 bp, 19 predicted proteins | sample 8958771 | NCBI WGS metagenome assembly JAEEGK01 (sample SAMN16246547, study PRJNA631951) | gut metagenome | biome: gut microbiome; feature: rumen; material: SC-attached | host: Bos | place: Iran: Karaj | collected 2018-10 | reverse complement strand
GCCGCTCAACGACCGTCTCCTTGATGTCCTGCAGGATTACCTTCGCCTGTTTCTCTCCGTTGATGCGGGCAAGGATGGCCAGGGCCTTGTCATCGAGGCCCAGGATCACCAGATAACGGGGCGATTCGGGAATCAGCAGGACGAGCAAGGTAAAGAGTCCGGCCGGGAAAGCCTCGGAAACGAACATGTTGCGCCAGCCGACCGTATTGGTCCACTCCACGATGTTCGGGTCGCTCTTGTGCGACTGGATGATCAGGAAGTTGACGAAATAGACCACCAGCTGGCCGAAAATGATGGCGAACTGGTTCCACGAAACGAGCTTGCCGCGCTGGTCGGCGGGTGCCAGCTCCGCGATGTACATCGGGCAGATGGCCGAAGCCAGTCCCACGCCGATGCCGCCCAGGATGCGGTAGAAGATGAACGCGATCAGGACGCCCTTGCTAGCCACCCCGTGCGGGAACAACAGGAATTCCGGGCTGTACGATCCCAACGCACTGAGGAAGAACAGGATACCTGCGATCATCAGCGAGCGGCGCCGGCCCAGGCGGGAAGTCAGCAAGCCGGACAGCAGGGCGCCGACCACACAGCCTATCAGGGCGCTGGAGGTCGTAAAGCCATGGATGGCATCGGTATAGGCAAAGTCCCCGGCCGTCTGGAAGAAGGCCTGCAGGCCCCGTTCCGCGCCGGAGATGACAGCCGTATCGTATCCGAACAGCAGGCCGCCCAGCACCGCCACCAGCACGACGCTGATGAGATACCAGGAACTGCCTTCTTTTTTCAATTCACTCATACGCTGCTATTTGCAATAAAGGGCGACGATGGTTTCGTAGAGCTCCTGCTTACCGGAAATCTGTTTCGGTTCCCCATGGGTCTTCGCATAGTCGACGATGTCTTCCAGCGTCAGCCCGCCCGCTTCGTACTCCTTGCCCATGCCGCTGTCATACGAAGCGTAGCGCTCCTTGACCATGGCCGGGATGGGCGATTCATCGAGAATGGCGGCGGCATTGACCAGGGCACGGGCCATGGCGTCCATGGCGCTGATGTGCGCGATGAAGATGTCTTCCGGATCGGTGGAGTTGCGGCGGAGCTTCGCATCGAAGTTCGAGCCACCCGGAGCCAGGCCGCCGTTGCGGATGATCTGGAGCATGGCCAAGGTCAGTTCGTAGTTGTCGATCGGGAACTGGTCGGTGTCCCAGCCGTTCTGGGCGTCGCCACGGTTGGCGTCGATGCTGCCCAGCATGCCGTGATCGACGGCGCAGGCCAGTTCATGCTCGAAGGTATGGCCGGCCAGCGTGGCATGGTTCACCTCGATGTTGACCTTGAAGTCCTTGTCGAGGCCGTGACGGCGCAGGAAGCCGATGACGGTCTCCGTATCCTGGTCGTACTGGTGCTTGGTCGGTTCCATCGGCTTGGGTTCGATGAGGAAGGTGCCCTTGAAGCCGTGAGCACGGCCATAGTCACGGGCAAGGGCCAGAAAACGGCCCAGGTGCTCTTTTTCGCGCTGCATCTGGGTGTTGAGCAGGCTCTGGTAGCCTTCGCGGCCGCCCCAGAACACATAATTCTCGCCGCCCAGCTTGATGGTGGCGTCAATGGCGTTCTTGATCTGGACGGCAGCGCGGGCCAGCACGTCGAAATCAGGGTTGGTGGCGGCGCCGTTCATATAGCGTTTGTGGCCGAATACGTTGGCCGTGCCCCAGAGGTTTTTGATACCCGTGGCTTTCATCTTCTCCAGCAGATAGTCGGTGATGTCCTTCATGCGGGCCTCATACTCGGCGATGTCGTCGGTGTCCTCGACAAGGTCGATGTCGTGGAAGCAGAAATACTCGATGCCAAGTTTCTCCATGATTTCAAAACCGGCGTCGGCTTTGGCGCGGGCACGCTCGTACGGGCACTCGCCCTTGTCCCATTCGTAGCTGCGGGTCTGGCCGCCGAACTGGTCGCCGGATGCCTGGCCCAGCGTGTGCCACCAGCACATGGCGAAACGCAGCCAGTCTTTCATTTTCTTGCCTTTGACCACACGGTCCGGCTGATAATAATGGAATGCAAGCGGATTTTTGCTTTCGGGACCCTCAAAGGGGATCTTACCGATGGTGGGGAAATACTCTTTTGTCATGACTGTATGTTTATTGTTACTTATTGTCGTCATGCCGGGCTTGACCCGGCATCTGGGATTTCCAACGATTATACGCGGCGCGGTATTCCTCCTGGTGCGACGGTTCGACCACGTCGAGACGCTCCAGCGAGGCAAAGGCCTCAGATGCATCGCGGTAGATGCCGGCGCCGATGCCCGCTCCGCGGGCGGCACCCACAGAACCGTCGGTGTCGTACAACGCTATGGTCGCACCGGAAGTGGCAGCCAGTGCCTCGCGGAAGAGCGGCGAAAGGAACATGTTGGCCTGTCCGGCATGGATGCGGTCGACCTTCATGCCCATCTGCTCCATGATCTCGATGCCGTAGCAGAACGAGAAGACCACGCCTTCCTGCGCGGCACGCAGCAGGTGGGCGCGGCCGTGGCGGTTGAAATTCAGGCCATGGAAACTGCAACCTGCATCTTTGTTCTCCAGCATGCGCTCGGCTCCGTTGCCGAAAGGCAGGATGGAGAGGCCGTCAGCGCCGATCGGGGCCTGGGCCGCCAACTCGTTCATGGCGGCGTAGGAGAAGCCCTCGGGCATTACGTTGCGGCGCACCCAGGCATTCAGGATGCCGGTGCCGTTGATGCAGAGCAGGACGCCCAGACGGGGGTTTTCGGCCGTATGGTTCACATGCGCGAAGGGATTGACCCGCGACAGCGGGTCGTAGGCCACCTGCCCGATGACACCGTAGACCACGCCGGAAGTGCCGGCGGTGGAAGCGATCTGGCCGGGTTCCAGCACATTGAGGCTCAATGCGTTGTTCGGCTGGTCGCCGGCCCGGTAGGTGACCGGGGTGCCGGCCGCCAGGCCGAGTTCCCGGGCGGCTGCCGGGCAGACACGGCCCTGGTCCCCGAAGGTGGGGACGATGTTCGCGAGCAGGGATTCATCGAGACCCATGACCCCAAGCAGGCGCTGGGAAGGCGCATTCTTCTGGAAATTCCAGAAAATTCCTTCCGACAGGCCGCTGACTGTTGTGGCGGCTTCGCCGGTCAGGCGCAGGGCTACATAGTCGCCCGGCAGCATGATTTTCCAGATCTCTTCATAAACTGCCGGTTCGTTTTCCTTGACCCAGGCCAGTTTGGCCGCCGTGAAATTGCCCGGAGAATTGAGCAGGTGCGACAGGCACCATTCTTTCCCCAGCTCTTCACAAGCTCGCTGGCCGTAAGGGACGGCGCGGGAGTCGCACCAGATGATGGACGGGCGCAAGGGCTTCCCGTCCCGGTCGACACACACCAATCCGTGCATCTGGTAGGAGATGCCAATGGCCTTGATATCGGCCGGAGCCACACGGCTAGCCGCCAGCACGGCGGCGGTGGCCTGTTTCAGATATGCCCACCAGTCATCGGGATTCTGCTCGGCCCAGCCGGGCCTTTCCGAGAGAATGGGTGCTTCCTGTGGCGGATAGAAGGAGGAAGCGACGCATTTGCCCGTAGCGGCCTCGACGAGGGAGGCTTTTACGGACGAGCTGCCGATATCATAACCCAGCAAGTACATGGTTCAGATTTTAAAGTAATACGTATGTCACCGGGCTCGCCCGTGCTCTGGATAAGCACCTGGGCCAGTCCATTGAAAGTATCGATAGTAAAGTTTTTCCCTTCAGGATCGTCCGGACGTTCTTTGGCCCGGAAAGCCGGATCGCCATTTCCACAACCCAGGATTCGGCCCGGGCCTTCCACGCTGACCGTGACAGGCAGGCTCGCGGTGGGAACGAAACGGCCCCTGGCATCCTGTACGGACAGATTGACGACAGCAAGATCCCGGCCATCTGCACATATGACAGGCCGGTCGATTTCAGCCTGCAAATCCGCAGGCGCACCGGCCGTGAAGACCGTCTTTTCCATCACTTTGCGGCCCTTCTTGTAGCCGACGGCCCTGACGCTGCCCGGCCGGTATACAGCCGTCCATTCCAGGTGTCCGTCGTGCGGCATCTTCTTCCGGCCCAGGTTCTTCCCATTGACATACAGCGCCACTTCATCGCAGTTGCTGTATACCCAGACTGGGACCTTTTCTCCCTCATGGCCTTCGAGATTCCAGTGCGGCAGGATGTGCAGCACGGTTTCGTCGGTCCACCAGGATCGCAGGAAGAAAGCTTCATCTTTCGGGAAGCCGCAGTAGTCCAGGATGCCGAATTCGGATCCCGTCGCCGGATAGACGAGCGGATTGGGCTCGCCCCGATAGTCGAAACCGGTCCAGTAGAACAGGCCGGCCAGCCAGGGACGTGCATCGTAGAACTGCAGGCCCCGCTCGATGCAGTTGAGCAGGCTGTCCGGACCCTGCGGCGCACGGTTGATGGCGGCCATGCGGCCGTTCTCGCGGTCGTCGTAGTAGACGCCGCGGGTGCCGCAGCCCGAGGTTTCCTCGGTGCCGACGGCCACGCGGGCGGGATAGTCGGCCCGGTGCTTGTCGACCGGATTCTGCAGGATATAGTTGTAGCCCGCCACGTCGGTTCCCTTGAGGATTTCCGGTCCGCTGCTCGATGCCACGACTACCGGACGGGTCGGGTCTATACTGTGGCAGAATTCCGTCATCGTGCGGGCGATGCGTTCGCCCTTCTCGTTCCATTCGATCCCCCACTCTTCGTTGCCGATGCCCCACAGGATGATGCAGGGATGGTGCCTGTCGCGCTCGATCATCTTGCGCAGGGGTTCGAGCTGGGCTTCGTTGACGCCCATCAGGCGCGTCTCCTCCAGCACGTACATGCCCAGGCTGTCGCAGATGTCGAGCAGCGCGGGGGAAACGGGATTGTGGGAAGTGCGGATGGCGTTGAAACCGAATTTCTGAAGTTGTTTTATACGCCAGACCCAGAGGGCATCTGGGATGGCCGCGCCCACGCCGGCGGCGTCCTGGTGGACGTTGGCGCCATGGATGCGGATCACCTGGCCGTCGACCAGGATCCCCCGGTCAGGATCGATTTCAATCTTCGGGAGATGACGCTGCGGCTTCGCGGGTTCCGGGCCGATGGTCAGCCAGACGTGGCGGTAGATGCCCGCCCCCTCATAGAACCAGCCTTCCTCGAAGGTCGCATCTGCCCGGACTGCGATCACGTTGTCGCCACCGTAATTCAGGTATTCCGCGATGTTATAGGTGGCCGTAGTATAGCCGCTCTTCTCCCCGCCCAGCCAGAAGCCGTTGACCCAGATGTCCGAGTCGCGGAAGATGCCGTCGAAACGAACGGAAACGGGCTGTCCCAGCGCCTCGGCCGGCACCGTGAAATGCTTGCGGTACCAGCCCACGCTGGTTTCCGGCCACTTCCAACCCACGGTCTTGTAGCCATGGCTGTGGGAAGCCTCCGGCGAGAACGGCAGGTCCACCACCCAGTCGTGCGGCAGCTGCACCGGCTTCCAGGCACTGTCGTCGAACTTCACGGCATAGGGACCCTCATTATGGATGGAAGCCGCTTTTGTGAAATAGTTGAAATATTCCGTGCCGCGTCCGAAATCTTTGGCCGGAGATGAAGCGTTGCCGAACGCAAACTTCCAGCCGTCATCAAACAGCATCTCCTGCGCTGCTGCGGGCAGCAGTGCAAGCAGGAGGACCAACGACAAAAGACTTTTCTTCATTAAAGAGTTAAAGATACTGAATTTCCGGCATATTCGCAAACCTTGCCCGCCGCATCCGGATCATAGGCGTGCGGATGGGAAGGATCGACCACCACCACGTGGAACGTACGGTTGACCAGCATCTCCGGAAACGAGCCGACACGGTCACCGATGGTCAGGGTGCGGGAAGCATCGTCCCAGTGGATGGGAATCGTACTGTACGCGCCCTTTTCATAAGCGTAGGTCAGACCGTCATCCTCATACAGCTTGAAATCGGCATCGGCACCCGCATACACATAGAGCCGGATGGCATCGGCCGGTTTCTGGTCGGACCACTCCATGTCCGGTCCGAAAGGAATGATGGAGCCGGCACGGACGAAGAGCGGCATGCGCTCGTAGGGAGCCGGCATCTCGCGGGTGCGGCCACCCATGATATAGGCACCGCTGTAGAAATCATACCAGCCGCCGGCCGGGAAATAGACCGCCCGGCTGCGGGCCTTGTAATGGCTCACCGGGCACGGCATCAGGGCCGGGCCGAACATCCACTGGTCAGACATATCGCGTACCACGGGATCATCGGGGAAGTCCATGGGCAGGCCGCGCATCATCGTATAGTCGTCGAAGGCCACGGCGCCCGCCAGCGAATACAGATACGGCATCAGGCGATAGCGCAGGCGCATGTACCAGAGGATGCTCTCGTAGGCCGGAGAACCCTCCCGGGCGATATACCAGAGTTCGCGGCGCGGCCACTGGCCGTGCGTGCGGAAGAGCGGCACGAAGGTGCCGAACTGGTGCCAGCGCGTCTGGAGTTCCTGCCACTCGGGCGCGTTCTTCGGATCGTAGAACTTGCTCATCACCGAGAAGCCGCCGATGTCCATGCCCCAGAACGGGATGCCGCTCATCGAGAAGTTCAGGCCGGCCGCCATCTGCATGCGCAGGTCGGTCCAGGACGTGCCGATGTCGCCACTCCAGGTGGCCGTGCTGTAACGCTGTTCGCCCAGGAAGCCGCTGCGCGTGAGCAGGAACACCCGTTTGTCGGGATCCACGCCCCGCTGCCCCTTGTAGATGGCGTCAGCATTGACGATGGAATACGCATTCAGGTATTCGGTCGAAGGGCCCAGTGCCGTCGGCGTGATGAGCCACTTGAAATAGTCCATGGGCAGGCAGTCGCGCAGGTTCGGTTCGCTGGCGTCCATCCACCAGGCGTCGATCTTGCGGTTGAACCGGGAGTACAACGTCTCGTCGATCTGGCGCCAGAACATCTGGCGACCACCCTCGGCGTACGCATCGTAGAAACTCTGCTCATGATTAAGCCAGTCAACCAGATGGTCATCCTCGGCGTGCGTGTACGCATAACCGGCGGCCTTGAGTTCCTTGTAGTGTTTGGTATTGGTATAGAACTTCGGCCAGACACTGATCATGAAACGGCCGTGCATGGCATGTACGTCGTCGAGCATCTTCTCCGGGTCGGGATAGCGGGTCTCGTCGAATTCGTGGCTCCCCCACTGGTCGTCCTTCCAATACTGCCAGTCCTGGACGATATTGTCGACGGGGATGTGGCGGCGACGCATCTCTGCCAAGGTTTCCACCAGCTCATCCTGCGTGGAATAGCGCTCGCGGCTCTGCCAGAAGCCCAGCACCCACTTGGGCATGACCGGCGCCTTGCCAGTGAGGGTGCGGTAGCCGCCGATCACCTTGTCGTAGCTGCCGCCGGCGATAAAATAGAAATCCGCCTGCGGCTCGAATTCCGACCAGAAACTGATACCGGCCTCTTCATCGGCCGTCTGGAGCGGAGCCACCCGAAGACCGATGTACGAAACATCGCCATCGGGTTCCCATTCAACCCGGACAGGGGTCTTGACCCCCTTCTCCAGATGGACCGTAAACTTGTAGCTGTTGGGGTTCCAGGCCGGACGCCAGCGGCGCGACATGACCTCTTCGCTGCCAAAGATGGTCCGCTGGAAACCCGCATAGTATTGGATAAAATGATAGTCAGCCGTTTCAGGTGCTTCCAGGAAACCTTCATAAACCACTTTCGCGCCACTGTACTTCAATTCCGGCAGGTTTCGGATGGCCCACTCATTCTCATAATAGAGACTGTCTTCCCGCTGCACGTAAGGCTTTCCCTGTGCCGGCAGATAGGTTCCGGTCAAAGCACCTTCCTTCCCGCCCTTGTCGTAGAGTTTCAGCAACTCGCCCAGCTGTTTGTAGGGCGAAGGATTGCCCCAGCGGCTCAGCGAATAGGCATCGAACATCAGGCCGTAGCCCCGCGTCGAAACGACCATCGGGACACTGACCTTGGTGTTGTACTGGTAGAGTTCTTCGCTGCGGCCTTTGTGGTCGAATTCCCCGGCCTGGTGCTGGCCCAGGCCATAGACAGACTCATCCGCTTCAGCAGCGAACCATGTCCGGACGGACCAGGCCTTCTTCCCTTCCACCTCGACGGGCTCGAAGGACAGGACACCTTCCTGCAGCAGCGGCGTGCCGTCGGCCTTGTAGAAATTGATAGTGCCGGAAGCCTTGTACACTTCCACCACGACGCTGTCGGTGGCCAGGCGCACTTTTCCGCCGGCCTCGGTCACTTCAAAATCGCGGCAGCCGGGCTGTGGCACGACGGCCAGGCTCTGCCGGTCGGCAAACGCTCCTTCCGGAACAGCCGAAACCCGGATGATCTCCGGTGCGACGACCTGAAGTCGTAGCTGATAATCCTTGCAGGGAATCGTGACTTGGTCGTCTTTGACCGTATAGGCTTTCTGGCAGGATGCCGTCAGCAGGAGTGCCGGCAAGAGCAACAGGAGAAACAATCTTTTCATATTCAGCAAGTTTCAATTTTTAACTATAAAGGCCAGTCATCCGTGCGGAACGGAGGGACGGGAATCCCGTAGGAAGTCTGGAGGTTGGCGCCCATCCAGTTGCGGAAGCTGTAGCGCACGGCCACGGGACGCGGGACTTCCGGACATCGGACATAGACCGTCTGTCCGTCCCAGTCGACTTCGGCATCCGCCAGATGGAAGACGCGGTCATCGCCGGCAAGCTCGAAGCCCACGATCTTGCGGGCAGAAATGCATTGCAGGTTCGACCAGACATTGGTAAACAGGATCTTCACACGGCCATCCTCCAGATATTCGATGGAGCGGGGTTCCGGATAGTCGATCGGCATGCCGACCTGGAGTCCGTAGGCCGATGCCAGGGCCCGGAGGGCCATCATGTCGGCTACTTCCTGTTTGTGGGGCGGATGGATGGTGAATTCTTCGCCCAGTGTCTCAAGGCTGACGGCATAGCTGTTCGGCGTGATGGCCGCAGCGTTCATCTGCGTGCGGACGAAATCGGGACGCCAGCGGCCTTCGGCCTTGCTGTGGTCGTAAGGCGCCAGCAGGGCGAAGATGAAGGGCATCTCCTCCCCCACACCCCAGGCATCGCGCCAGAGTTTCACCATTGCACACTGCAATTTGTCGTAGCAGGCCTGCCCGATGTTCGAACACCCCTGATACCAGAGAAAGCCTTTGGCAGCATAGCCCGCCAGCGGAGCCATGCGACCATTCCAGCAAGTGGCTACGCCATTGGGATACAGGCCGGCCGTCTCGTGCAACGCCTTGATCTCAGCCAGCTCCGCCGGAGAAACACCCGCCTTTTCCACGGCTTCCATCGTCATCCACGGCTCGATGCGGCTGCCGCCCCAGGCATTCACGATGATGCCCACGGGCACGCCCAGGTTGCGGGTCAGGCGTTTGGCGAAAAGATACGCCACGGCCGAGGTTTCCGCGCACACGGCGGGATCGGACAGGGTCCAGGTGAAATCGATGTCCTGCTGCACGAAATGCGTCGTATCGGACTTGACGTTCAGCACCCGGATGCGGTCGGCATATTCGGCCGCCTCCAGCAGGTTGTCGCGGAAACCGTCGATTTGCTGGAAGCCGAAACCGCGCATCGGCATCTCCATGTTCGACTGGCCGCTGCATACCCAGACCTCGCCGAGGGCAACATCCGAAACGGTCAGCTTTTCCCGGCCGCAGCTGACGGTCAGCGTAAACGGCGTACCGGCCGCAGCCGTCGGCAGGACGACCCGCCAGGAACCGTCATCGGACACCCTGACACGTGCGCTGGCACCCCAGGACCCTTCGACAGTCACGGTTTTCCCGGGTACGCCCCAGCCCCAGACCGGTGCATCGGCCTGCTGCTGCAGGACCATGTGGTCAGAAAAGATATGCGCCAGTCTCAGCGGCTGGGCCTGCAGAAAGGACACGACAAACAGCAGGGAAACGATAAGAGCAGTTTTCTTCATCTTACTTCAAGTTGGCGTCAATGATCTTGTTGAGGTTCTCCACCGAAAGCCCGGTCCGAAGACCATCGGGCGCCGTATGGAGGCAGTAATCGACGAGCTGGCCGACCGTGGACGTAGCCACATGCATGCGGGTGTCGGACGAGGCGTAATAGATGAACACCGTTCCGTCGGGATCGCAGATCCAGCCGTTGCTGAACAGCACATTCATCACGTCGCCGACATATTCGCGCCCCTCCGGGGCCATGAAGAAGCCGGCCGGCTCCGCAATCACACGCGTGGGATCGTCCAGCGCCGTCATGTACATGTACAGCACGTAACGCAGTCCGCTGGCGCAGCCGCGCACGCCGTGCGCCAGGTGCAGCCAGCCCTGCGGGGTCTTGATGGGATGCGGCCCCTCCCCGTTCTTGACTTCCTTGATGGTGTGGTAGTGGCGGAGATTGATGATCTTCTCGGAGGTGATGACGGCGTGCTCCATGGAATCGACCAGGGCCCAGCCGATGCCGCCGCCGCTGCCGGCGTCGATGAAACCGTCCTGCGGACGGGTATAGAGAGCATATTTGCCATTTACGAATTCGGGATGCAGCACCACGTTGCGCTGCTGGCTCTTCGATTCGATGTCAGGGAGGCGCTCCCAGTTGACGAGGTCTTTCGTACGAGCCACGCCGGCAGCGGCCATGGCGGCCGAAAGGTCGCCGGGCTGCGACGGATCCTTGCGCTCCACGCAGAAGATGCCGTAGATCCAGCCGTCCTCGTGCGCGGTCAGGCGCATGTCATAAATATTCGTAGCGGGCGCTCCGTATTCGGGCATCGTGACGGGACGCGGCCAGAAACGGAAGTGGTCCACGCCGTTCGGGCTCTCGGCCACTGCAAAGAAGGACTTGCGGTCCGCACCTTCTACGCGGGCGACCAGCACGTATTTTCCCTTCCATCTGATGGCACCCGAATTCATGACGGCATGAATGCCGAAGCGCTCCATCAGCCAGGGGTTCGTGTCCGGATGCAGGTCGTAGCGCCATTCCAGCGGCGCGTGATCCGCCGTCAGCACCGGATTCGCATAGCGGCGGTAAACCCCGTTCCCCTCCAGGGGAACATTCTGTTTTTCAAGCAGCTGCTGGTGCGTGCCACGCAGCCAGAAAAGTCTTTCGTCGTAGGTCATAGTAGTATAATGTCTTCTTTTTCAGCAAACTGAACAAAATCCGCTGCATGTTCGAAGCCTTTCCACGGCGCATAGAAATGGCCGGGCTGGTCGTGGGCGTTGCGCCAGGTGAGCACGTACTGGATACCGCTGCCCTCGATGGCCGGATACAGCACCTCGGTCCACCAGTGCGGATCCTTGAGCCCTTCGAGGCCGGTCTCGGACAGGCAGTATGTCTTGCCATGCTCTGCAGCCATGGACTGGAGGGTGGCGAGCATCCCGCGCACCTGCGAGCGGAAACGCCTTCCGGCAGCCGCCAGCCCGTCGGGTCCGACGTACTCATAGATATCCGTGCCCAGGATGTCCACATATTCGTCACCCGGATAGCGGGACATGTAGTCCGTCTCACTGATGGGGCCGTTGGGAGAATAGCACCACTGGATGTTCCGGATGCCCCGCTCTTCCACCAGATAATCGTGCGTCAACCGGAAAAGGTCCTTGTAGTCTTCCGGATCGCAGAGCTTTCCGCCCCACCAGAACCAGCTGCCGATGTTCTCATGCCAGGGCCGCAGGATGATCGGAGCGCCTTCCAGGCTGGCAAGGAAATCGCCGGCACGCTGCAGCCACAGCGCGAATTCCGCTTCTTTCTCACCGCCCGGCAGGACGGACTTCACCACCTTGTTCGAAGAGATGTCCCAGGCATCCCCGCCCGTGTACGGGTTGCGCGGGTGCCAGGAGAAAGTGACGACGCCACCCCGCTCGATCTGTTTCAGGGCGGCGCGGCGCATCAGGTCGAAGGGCACGCCGTCGAGGTTGCAGGGATCGCCCAGCTCGATGCCACCCAGGTCGAAGCCCACGACGGCCGGATATCGTCCGGCGACGTCTTTCACGTCGGAGCGTTCCAGCGGATCGTCCGCCACGTCGGTCACCACCCAGGCATGGCCGTAGACCAGGTCGTCCTGATGGCCGTAGAGGATTCCTTCTGATTTCTTCCCGGTACGGATCCGTTCCACCGCCGCAGCGATGACATCGAGCGTGCTGTCGCAGTCATAGACGCCGTTCAGGCCCTGGGCCTCCTGCGAAGGGTCGCCGGTATAGGGATCACCCGACTGCCATTCTTCGTGCGGCGGACGGGCGTAGCCGCTCCAGGCCCAGAAATTGACACCGTCCAGCCGGGTGCCGATCTGGGAGAATACATAGGCATAGTACTGGTCACGGGCCTGGGTCGTAGCCCCTATCGCCGCCCGGAAACCATCGCGCGGAAAGCCGAATTCCTCCGCGACTACCGGCATTCCCAGTTCATCTGCCAGCGCCTTGTGCTGCTCCAGATAGTCGCGGGTCCGGTCGATGGCTGCGCCCACGTCCTCCAGCAGGTGATCGGGACGGACCCAGCTCCAGTTGTAGGGCCAGATGTGGATGGTCATATAGTCGATGCCCGGAATCTCGTTGACGGCCCGCAGCAGGGCAGGGTCGTTCTCGCAGCCCATCAAACCCTCGTTGCCGGTCGAGACCAGATGATTTCCGTCCAGTTCCTTGACGATGCGGGCCGCTTCCGTCATCCAGCCGATGAAGCCGCCGCGGATCTCCGGGTCATCGGAGAAGCAGCGGGGCTCGTTGCCCAGCTGCCAGGCAAAGATGGCCGGATCGTCCTTATAAGGTTTGCCCGTGATGGAATTCACGCGGGACACGATATTCTTCAGATGATTGAAATACAACTGCTGGGCTTCCTTCGAAGTCTGGAACTTCCGCATCTGCTGCATGAAAGGCCAGTAGCCGTCCACCAGGGGAATCAGCGTCTTCTCGCCCGTCGCCCACTCCAGATACTGGCCGTAGCCACCGCTCCATTCCCAGGAGTTGTTGACGTACAGGACGGCCTGCATATCGCGCTTGCCGAGTTCCACCAGGAAGCGGTCCAGTCCCACGAGCAGGGTATCGTTGTACACGCCGGGGGCCGTCTGCAGCGTGGGTTCCACACGGGAATAAACGCCGTCGGCGCCGTCACCGCCCACCAGGACGCGCAGGTTCTCGATGCCCAGCTCCTTGAGGGCATCCAGTTCACGCTGCAGGCGGTCGATGTCACCGCCCCGGCCTTCGGAAGCCAGGATGGGGCCGTACCAGAAATTGGTGCCGACATAGGTGTACGGTTTTCCGTCGCGGACAAAATGGCCGTCTTCGACGGTAACGAAAGAAGGAGACGCAGGCTGGGCGCAACTGGCAGCCGACAAGGCCAGGACACCCGCCGCGATGGCTTTGAGCATGGGATTCATAGGTCAGGCTATTATAAGAATTTGTATCCCCGGAAGGATACGCAAAATTACTTTTTTTGCCCGGCCTTGACCAGCAAATAATTACCTAAAACTTATACAATTTTAACACGCATCAGATATAGATGCGGTTCTTGGTAAAGAGCGCCCGGAAGTCGCGGGGCGTATAGCCGCGGCGGGCTTTGAACGTACGGTTGAAATTCGAGAGATTGTTGAAGCCGCAGGCATAGCAAATCTCACTGACAGAAGTAGTTGTATCGACAAGCATCCGGGCTGCGATGCCCAGCCGCACGTCGATGATATAGTCGACCGGGCCGCGGCCGGTATGCTGCTTGAAAAAGCGGCTGAAGGCCGTGGGCGCCATGGCCACGAGGGCGGCCAGGTCGTCGAGCTTGATCTCCTCCGTATAGTGCTGGGAAATGTACTCCTTCACCTTGTTGACGCGCCGGCTCTCGCGCCCGATGTCCGACTTGGCGAAAGAGTGGGAAGCCAGGGTCCGGGCGCCCGCATCCTGCGAGAGCTCGAAGAGGATCTTCAACATGTCCAGGAACTGGTCCATGCGCTCTTCCTTGGAGGCCAGCGTGTCGAGCAGGCAATAGACGCGCATGATGGCCGGCATCGAGAAAGTCAAGCCCATCCGGGCCCGGTCGAACATCTTTCGGATGGAAGCGAACTGATTGCGGGCCAGCAGTTTGGCATCAAGAAGACCCGGCGAGAACTGGATGGTGATCTCGCGGATGTCAGACTCCTTGCAGATCCCTTGTTCCCAGGCGTGCTCAAGGCCGTCGCCCGTGATCAGTGTCAGCTCGAAATCACCGATTTCCTCGATGCTGTCGCCCACCACGCGGCGCACGCCCCTGCCCCGTTCGATGAAATTGAGCTCATACACCTCGTGGCAGTGGATGGGCCAGGTGAATTCGCTCTTGTGCCGCTCCACGATGTAGAAGCAGTCGTTGTCCGTGATGGACGTGATTTCCCTGAGTACTTTGGCCATGGCCCTGCAAAGATATAAAAAATGTACTATTCTTTCAAATATTTGTACTTTTCCAACATTCTCGTTGCAAATACACCTCTATTTAAATTTTTTATTCTTATCTTTATGCGTTTAATTGTGCGCGCACTGTGCGAATACGCTTTTGAACAACAATTTTTTTAAACAACAATACTTAATTTATCACTAACTATTCCACAACATGAAAAGCAAGTTTTTTGCTTCCCTGATGTTCCTGCTCCTGATGAGCACGGCTGCGTGGGCGCAGACCGTCCGGATCTCCGGTACGGTCACCGACACCTTCGGACCCGTGATCGGAGCGAGCGTCATTGAAAGCGGCACCCAGAATGGTGTCTCTACGGACGTGGATGGTAATTTCGTGCTGAACGTCAAGCCTGGCGCCAGCATCGAAATCTCATCCATCGGTTACAAGACCCAGGTGATCGCGATTGGAAACCAGACGGTTTTCAACGTGTTCCTGGAGGAAGACGCCGAGTTCCTTGAGGAAACGGTAGTCGTCGGTTACGGTGTTCAGAAAAAGAAACTCGTGACCGGCTCCACTGTCCAGGTCAAAGGTGAAGAGCTGGCCAAGCTCAACTCCACCAGCGCCCTTGGCGCCATGCAGTCCTCTACGCCTGGTGTGAGCATCATGAGCTCAAACGGCCAGCCTGGCTCCGGCTACAACGTCAACATCCGCGGTATGGGTACCACCGGTTCCTACGCACCGCTCTATGTGATCGACGGCGTGGCGGGCGGCGACATCAACGCCCTCAACCCGTCCGACATCGAAGCCATCGACGTGCTGAAGGATGCAGCATCCTGCGCCATCTATGGTGCCCGCGGTGCAAACGGTGTGATCCTCGTAACCACCAAGCAGGGCAAGAGCGGCAAACTGACCGTCACCTACGACGGCTTCTACGGCGTACAGAACGTCCAGAAGATGCCGGAACTCCTCAACGCACGGGAGTACATGGACATCCAGAGCCAGGTCAACTTCAACATGGGCAAAGATCCCATCGACTGGCGCGGTATCCTGAATCCCTCGCTCTACAACAGCATCATGGACGGCTCCTTCGTCGGAACGGACTGGCTGGATGCCATCCGCAACACGAATGCGCCGAACACCAACCACGCCATCAACCTCGTGGGCGGTACCGACATTTCCAAATTCTCGATGGGTGTCAGCTACACCGACCAGGAAGGTATTTTCGGCAAACCCGTCGCTTCCAGCTACAAGCGCCTGACGGTCCGCCTCAACTCCGACCACGTGATCTGGCGTCACAATGACCGCGACATCATCACCTTCGGTGAGAACATCAGCTTCACTACCAGCCGCAAAGGCGGTATCGGTACGGGCAACCACTACTGGAACGATATCTTCTCCATGCTGTCGGCCAACCCGCTCGTCCCGGTCTTCCAGCCCGACGGAAGCTATACGGAATACGACTGGCTGAGCAACAGCGGTCTCTGGGATCTCGATCCTTATGTCAGCAACCCTGTCGCCGCCATGGTTTACTCTTCCCGCGGTAACAACGACAGCCACAATTACGGCCTCAACATGTCGGCCAACCTCCGCGTCCAGCCCATCAAGGGCCTGACCTGGAAGAGCCAGTTCAACTACCGCATGAGCTCCTATACCTATCGTCAGTACAGCCTCGCCTACCGCCTGACCAACTACGCTTTCTCCGATACTGACATCGTGAACCAGAGCGCCGGTGCCGGCTGGAACTGGTCGTGGGAAAACACCGTCAACTACGTGTTCGACCTGGGTGAAGACCACCACTTCGACGCTTTGATCGGTAACACACTCGAGCACAGTGGCTTCGGCGAAGATGTAGGCTCCGGCAACAGCGGTGTCCTCTGGCCGAACCAGTGGAAATATGCCTATGTGAGCAACACCTCGGGCGACCCGTCGCTGACCGACGTCTCCGGCTCCACCTGGGGCGACAGCGGCCTGGTTTCCTTCTTCGGCCGTATCAATTACAACTACGCCGAGAAATACATGCTCTCGCTGATTCTCCGTCACGACGGTTCCTCCAACTTCATGCGCGGCCACCGCTGGGGTACCTTCCCCTCCGTATCCGCCGGCTGGGTCATCTCGAACGAATCCTGGTGGAATCCCAATGTGGTCAGCTTCCTGAAGCTGCGCGGCAGCTGGGGCCAGAACGGTAACTGCAACATCTCCAACTTCCAGTACCTCTCTACGATTTCCGTGGGTGCTGCAGACGGCGGTTACTCCTTCTACACCGGCCCGACTTCAACGACTTCCGGCACCGGCGCCTACGCCGACAAGCTGGCGAACCCCGACATCACCTGGGAGACTTCCCAGCAGCTTGACCTCGGCTTCGACGCCCGCCTGTTCAACAGCCGCCTGGGCGTTGCCTTCGACTGGTACCAGAAAGATACCAAGAACTGGCTGGTCAACGCCCCGATCATGGGTCACTTCGGCGCCAACGCACCGTATATCAATGGTGGTGACGTCCGCAACTCCGGTGTCGAGGTAGCACTCAACTGGAACGACGCACGCAGCCAGGACTTCTCCTACAGCATCGGTGTGAATGCCGCCTACAACAAAAACCGCGTCACCCGCATCGCCAACGATGAAGGCATCATCCACGGCCAGGGCAACGTGGTACAGGGCATCTCCGAAATGTACCGCGCACAGGTCGGTTATCCGATCGGCTACTTCTGGACTTACAAATCCGAAGGCGTCTTCCAGAACCAGGCCGAAATCGACGCATGGAAAGCGGCCGGCAACGGCACCATCGTTGAGAACGTGGTCCCGGGCGACCTGAAGTTCGCCGACCTCAACCACGACGGCGTGATCAATGAATCCGACAAGACGATGACGGGCGACCCGAACCCGGATTGGAATGTAGGCCTGAACTTCTCCATCTATTTCAAGGGCTTCGACTTCGCAGCCAGCGGTTACGGCATGTTCGGCCACCAGGTCTTCCGTGCCTACCGCCGTTACTCCGACAGCCAGTGGAACAACTACACGACGGATGTGTACAACTACTGGCATGGTGAAGGTACTTCGAACCTCTATCCTCGCCTGGTAGCCGGTACGAACTACAACTTCATGAACAACTCCAACATCTTCATCGAGAACGCTGATTTCTTCCGTATCCAGACCGTCACGCTGGGCTATGACTTCAAGCGCATCTGGAAGAACGCTCCGTTCGGCCAGTGCCGTCTCTACGTCCAGGCCCAGAACCCGTTCTGCTTCACCAAGTTCAGAGGTCTCGATCCTGAGGTCGGCAGCTCCTCCGGCTTTGACAGCTGGGCAAAGGGCATCGACCTGGGTTACTACCCGCAGGCCAAGACCATCCTCATCGGCCTCAATCTTAAATTTTAATTTGAATGACTGATATGAAAAAGATAATCAAACTCGCGGCAATGGCCGCCCTTGTGTTCTCTTTTGCTTCTTGTGAGTCATTTCTCGACACCACCAACTACTGGTCGAAAGACAGCAGCAACTTCCCGGTGAACGAAACCGATGCTGAGCAGATGCTTGCGGGTATCTACAACAACTTGAACGTTTCCATCGGCAACAATGTCCACCTCAACCACTTCCTGTGGTCCATGGCGGCATCCGACGATGCCCTCGGCGGCGGTGGTCAGAACGACCAGGCAATGCAGGCAGAAGACCTCTTGCTCAATTTCGGTTCCGACATGTACAATGGCTTCTATGTCGACCGTTATAAAGGTATCGCGCGCGCGAACGCAGCCATCGAAGCCATGCCGAACTGCGGCGTAGAAGACAAACTCAACCAGTATATGGGCGAAGCTTTCTTCCTCCGCGCATGGTACTACTACGAACTGGCTTCCATGTTCGGAAACATCCCCTGCCCCGTCACCTCCCAGGCTGACGCAACCCAGCCGCAGATCAGCGGTGAAGAGCTCTGGGGCCAGATCATCGAAGACTGCAAGATTGCTGCCGACATCATGCCTGCGCATCAGTCTGTCGGTGACGGTCATGTGGACAAGTATGCAGCTGAGGCCCTCTTGGGACGCGCCTTCCTGTTCGCAACTGGTTTCTTCGGATTGAGCGACATCACCCTCCCCGCCTATGAAAATGAGGCCATTGGTATCAGCATAGCCGAAGGCACCAAAATTACCAAAGCCGAAGTCGGACAGTACATCACCGACTGTGTGAACAACTCCGGCTACAGCCTTGTGAACGACTTCCACAACCTCTGGGCTTATACCAACCGCTGCACCATCGAAGACCCCAAGAACCCGTGGCACGGCAAAGGCTACAAATGGGTGGAGGACGACGGCGCCCGCAACCCGGAAGCCATGTTCATCATCAAGTTCAATACGCAGCCTTCCTGGAGCACCACCATCGGTTACTCCAACCAGACCGCCCTGTTCCTCGGTGTCCGTGGCCAGAGCCTCGACAATGGCGAGTGCCTCCCGTTCGGCGTGGGCTGGGGCATGTGCCCGGTGAACCCTTCGCTGGTTTCCGATTGGAAAGCCCTCGAACCGAACGATGCCCGTCTTGACGCTTCCATCATTTCCGTCGACAAGTTCAGCGGAACCTATGTATTCGGCGGCGACGCCAACATTCAGGAAAGCGGTTTCTACCAGACCAAGACCATGCCTGTCATGGCGTGGAGCGAAGCCAACGGCAAATACATGAAATCCTTTACCAATGTGATGTTCCCTGACTTGACCTGGTCGAGCGGCAACGAAGACAACTTCCAGCTCAACAGCGTGAACGACATGGTTCTGATCCGCTTCGCAGAAGTTCTGCTGATGGACGCTGAGATCAACGGCAACCAGGCTTCCTTCGACAAGGTCCGCGCACGCGCCGGCCTGCCGAGCAAACCGCTGAACGATGAGAACCTGCGTAACGAGCGCCGTTGGGAGCTCGCCTTCGAAGGTGTCCGCTTCAACGACATGCGCCGCTACGGCGAAAGCTATGCCGTCTCCGCCCTTAACAAGCAGGAGGGCCAGAAAGTCTGGAACAACGGCGTAGAAGGCACGAACAACGCATCCAAGTACAACGGCGGATACGGCAACCGTTATACGGCCACCAAGGGTTTCGTCTCGATCCCGAGCAGCCAGATCTCCCTGTCCGCCGGTGCCGGTGAAGAATACAAGTTCACCCAGAACGAAGGCTGGGGTTCCCAGTTCGACTTCCCGGGCTGGTAGCAGACTCATACCTATTAGAAATGATTCAAGTTATGAAGAAAATATTCTATTTCTCGATTCTCGCTCTGGCGGGTGTGATGCTGGCTTCCTGCGATCCGGTGGTCATCAAGGGCCCCGAAGCCGCAGCGCCCATTGCTTCCAGCGATCTCCAGAGTGCTTTTTCCATCGTCGGCCAATATGCTGATGCAGCCTGCACGCAGCCGCAGTCCGACGGTAACTTCATCAAGTACATCACTTCTCCCGCCCGGACCGTACAGGTGTACAACTTCAAGTCCGACGGTTCCAAGAACATCCTGGCCACCGGTGCTTCCGGGGTATTCAACATCACGCCGCGCCGCGGTGCCGACCCGAACCAGCCGTTCGGTGTCTCCACCATCAACCAGGACGCTTCCATGGTCTATTTCGAAAGCATGGTCAACGTGTACGTCCCGGCCGACCTTGATCCGGCCGTGAAAGTCCTGACCGGTGAATCCGGTGCCAAAGCATGGAAGTGGGATGCGTATGACGGTGCCTGCTGGGGCAACGCCGGTTATATCGGCGATGCCGGCCACGGCGCCGACGTCGCAGCTGGCGAGATTCCCGGCAAGTGGTGGGGCTGCCCGCCCGCAGACCTGGAGACGGAACAAGTCCAGCATGCCGGCGGTACGGTCTACGGCTACGGCGATGACAATGCATACATGGTCTTCAACGAAGACATGGAATGCATCTCCTACAAGGCCGACGGTACCCAGATCGCCAAAGGCACTTACGTGATGAACAACTACGATCCGGAATGCACTGACGGCTATCACTACGGAACCCTCGTCACCACCGACGCCCCGATTCTCTTCCCGTTCATCATCAACACGGGTGGAAAACGCGCCAATGAGTTCGACGTGATTTACGTGGATCCGAACCATCTCTCGCTGATCTGCGCCAATGGCCAGGGAGCCTGGAGCTGGGGCGAATGCACCTGGTGGCGTTTCAAGAACGCTTCCGATCCCGATGCCGCTCTCGCCGGCGCTGGTGCCCGCGCCTGGAACTACTACCCGATCAATGGCTCCACCTGGGGCAACGCCGGTTACATCGGCGATGCCGGCCACGGAGCCAACCTTGCTGCGGGCGAAGTCCCCGGCTTGTGGTGGGGTTGCTTACCGGACGAGCTTGAGACCAGCCAGATCCAGCACTCCGGTGGCGTAGCTTACGGTTACGGCAACGACAACGCGTACATGGTGTTCAACAGCATTGACGGAACCGTCACTTCCTACGACGCCGACGGCAAACAGATTGCTTCGTCGACCTATGCGGTTGAGAATTTCGACTGGACCGCTCCCGGCGGATACAAGATGGGCGACCTCGTCACCGAAGGTGGTTCCGGCATCCTCTACCCGTTCATTATCAACACGGGCGGAAATGTTGCCACCCAGTACGAAATCGTTTATCTGGATGGTAATCTCCTGACCCTGATCTGCCCTAACGGCCAGGCTGCCTGGAGTTGGGGTGAATGCACGTGGTGGAGATTCCAGCCGTTCAACTAAACCGATTTGACTCCTGACAGGGCAGCCGCCTTCGGGCGGCTGCCTTTTTAACGATGAAAAGTTTGTACAGAATTTTGACAAGCAGTCTGCTGGGCGCGACCGTGTTCGCGTTCTGGTTCTGGCTATATCCGCAGGATCTGTCCTATCAGGAACAGAACCAACTCTTTCTTTTCACCTGGAATTACCTGGGTGAAAGGCTCATGCTCCCGGGCGGCCCTGCGGACTGGTTGTCGGAATTTCTGGTACAGTTCTTCTATTACCGCTGGGCGGGCGCCTTGATCATGGCCCTGCTGGCGGTCATTCTGCAGCGGGCGGTCTGGCACGCCTCCGGAAAACGGCACAGTCTCTATCTGCTGAGCTTCATCCCTTCCCTGCTGCTTCTTGTCTATCAGGGAGACGTGGAAGTGCTCCTGAGTTATCCCGTCGCCCTTTTGATGGCCATCTGCCTGTGCCAGCCCATGGCCCGCGCCGCCTGGCACCGCCTCTGGCTCATCCCGCTGGGCTTGTGGCTGGCCGGTCCCGTCGTCGTCGTCCCCGTGCTGTACGCTGCCATCCGGAACCACCGGTGGACGGACGTATTGATGACGGTCTACATGCTGCTGGTTTTCTGGCTGGGATACCGGCTGCTGGCGGCACAATATCCGGCTCGGGACGCATTTTTCGGTCTCAACTATTACCGGCTGGTGGAGACCCTGCCCACCCTGCAGATCGTCATTCCGGCCGTAGCTTTGCTCGTCATCTTGCTCTGCGGCCTGGGCCTGCATCTCCGCCGGCCCGTCGCCACTGGAGTGACGCTGGCTATCCTTCTTGCAGCAGCTACCTGGTCCGGCGTCAAGTTCACTTATGACCGGGACACCCACGAGGTGATAGCCTACGACTGGCTCATCCGCCACGAACGCTACGCAGACGTCCTGAAACGAGCCGAAAAATACCAGCCTCACAATCCGATCAGCGCCTGCTCTGTCAACTTCTGCCTGTTTACGGAAGGCCAGCTCGATCAGCGCCTGACCGATTTCTGGCAATGCGGAACAAAAGGCCTCGTTTTGCCCAGCATCCGCGACAACATGTCTGACATCACCTCAGCGGAAGTGCTCTGGCGAATGGGGATGCCCAACATCACGCTGCAGTATGCCTTCGACCTGCAGGAATCCATCCAGAACGGACGCAAGAGCGGACGCTTCATGCGGATGATTGCCGAATGCAACATCGTCAACGGCTGGTATGACCGGGCGGAAAAATACTTGGACATCCTCTCGCACAGCCTCTTCTACCGAAAGTGGGCACGCGGCCGAAAGTCGATGATCCAGAATGAAGAAAGCGTGAACGCCGACCCTGTCTATTCCTACATCCGTCAGGTCCGCTTTCGGGACGACTTCATCACCTTCTACGACGGACTCGACCTGATGATGGCTATCCTGTACAACCAGAACAAGAACAATTTCATGGCGGCACAATATTATATGGCCTGGCAACGGCTCAAACAAATGGAGGAAGGGCAATGAAACGCCTGCTATCCCTTCTCCCCATCCTCGCACTCTTCCTGACGGGCGCCTGCTCAGGTTCGACAGACTATTCGGAAGAGCTGCCCGCCATCTATCCCGACTATATCGGCGTGACAATCCCCGCCGGCATCGCACCCCTGAATTTCAATCTGCCCGAAGAGTATGACCGTGTATTCGTACAGGTCACCGGCAGCAAAGGCGGGGCCCTCAAGACCCGCGGCCGCTGGGCCTCCTTCCCCATCAAGGCCTGGCACAAACTGACACAGCAGAACGCCGGCGGCACCCTGCATTTCACCGTCCTGGGCAAAAAGGACGGCCGCTGGACCCAGTGGCGCGACTTCATCATCTACGTGAGCGAAGCGCCGCTGACGGATTACGGCATCACCTACCGAAAAATCGCACCCGGCTATACCACCTACAGCACCATCGGTATCTATCAGCGCAACATCCATACTTTCAAGGAAGATCCCATCATCGAGAGCACCCTTACCCCGGGCCAGTGCATGAACTGCCATACGGCCAATGCGACCGACCCTTCGCAGTATCTCTTCCACCTTCGCGGCCAGCACGGCACCACCTACATCCAACAGGATGACCGCCACGAGTGGGTGACCACCAAGACGGACAGCACGCTGGGCAATGTGGCTTACTGCTACTGGCATCCGGACGGCCGCTGGTTCGCCGGCTCCATCAATCCCGTCCGGCAGAGCTTCTGGACTGGCGACCAGCGCACCATCGAAGTCTTCGACCTGGCCTCCGACCTGGTGATCGTAGATACCGACGATTACTCCCTGATCGTCGATCCCCGGCTTACGGAAAAAGATTACCTGGAATCCTCCCCCGCTTTCACACCGGACGGAAAGACGCTCTACTACTGCAAAGCGAAAGCCTACGAAGTACCCCGTTATGTCGACAGCATCCGTTATGACCTGATGCGGGTATCCTTCGACCCTGAGACCGGTCGGCTGGGCGAGATCGAAACCGTCATCCCGGCAAGCCGCGACAGCCATAGCATCGCTTTCCCGCGTCCCTCATACGACGGCCGCTGGCTGATGTACAACCAGGCGGATTTCGGCGTCTTCCCTATCAGTCACAAAGAAGCGGACCTCTGGCTGATGGACCTCTCGACCGGGGAGACCCGCCCCATCGATGAAGTCAACAGCCCTTTCTCAGAAAGTTTCCATAACTGGAGTTCCAACAGCCGCTGGTTCCTTTTCTCCAGCCGGCGTGCCGACGGGCTCTATGTCCAGATATACGTTGCATCGATCGACGAGAACGGGCATTGCACGAAACCGTTCGTACTCCCCCAGAAGAATCCTCGGAAACTGTATCACGGGACTCTTTACTCCTACAATGCCCCCGATTTCACCAAAACCAAAGTCCATTTCGACACCCGCGGGGTATATCGCGAGGTATTTTCGGACAAAAGGATCCAAGCCACTGTCAAGCCATGAAAATATTATCCATCCTTACAGCCGCACTGGCGGCTCTCATCCTCTGCTCCTGCAGCAACGACGAGTATCGCATCCATGGCCGCGTAAGTTCCAACGAGCTTGAGGGTGCCAGGATCTTCCTCGTGCCCGTCGGCCACGAAGAAAAAGAGAATGTTGATTCCGTTCTCATTCACAACCACGAATTCGAGTTCAAGGGCAGGAAACACTGGATGTGTACCGTCCGCCTGATTGCACACGAACGCCACAAAGGCCAGGACCTGCTCGTGGCTACCGAACCCGGCGACATCTACGTCACCATCGGTCCGAACAGCACGGGAGGCGGAACCCCGCAGAACGACAGCCTGCAGGTGTGGAAAGACATGACCATCTACTTCAACGAGCACTTCGGACAGCTCTACAATGCGGGCATGATCGACGAAGCGAAGGCCGAACGGGCAGCCTACGTGAAGCGCACGCAGGAGATCGCGCTCGGTCTGGGCAAAGACAGCATGGCGGGTGAATTCCTGTTGAAGATGTATCCCCTGCCCGCAGACGAAAAGAAAGAGACGGAATAACATGTCCCGGAAAGGCAGGCGCATACTATGGATCGTCCTGGCCGCCGTGCTGTTCGCGGCCGTGGGCAGCCAGTGTGCGTTCCTGCTCCGTCATCCCTATTTCCGGAAATACGCCGCCATGAACGGCATCTCGCTGCGGGAAGCCCGCGACGTCTGGGGCAAGCCCGACCGGGACGCCGAACAAATCCTGGGCATGATCGTTGAGGCGGATGCGGAGAACTGGGGGAAGGTTTCCGAACTGGCAGCGCGCAAGGACCTCCGGTCAGAAGTCGGCACCTATTACTACAACCTGGCCAACGCGATGCAGGGAAGGCTTCCCGACCGGCTGATGGACTACTACCAGCCCTTCGAGCGCGGCCTCTTCCTTCCGGTCGGCCCTTCGTCCACCCCCTTCAAAATTGCCTGCGCAGGCGATGTGTGGTTCCAGCTCGGCTATATGCCGCTGGCCGAACGCGATGCCATGCTGGGACTGCTCTTTTCTCCCGAACATAACGGATCGCGCTATCTGCGCCGGCTGGCCGAGACCAACCTGGTCACGGGCGAACACGAAGCTGCCGCAAAGTATCTGCGCATGCTGCTGAATGGTTCCCGTGCAGACCGCAAATGGGCCAGGGCGTGCTTCCCCGAAAACTGGAGCCAGCCGTATCGGCTGCGCATTGCCGAAAAACGCAACCTGATGCCACAGTTCGACCTGGTCCACGGCATGGACCAGACGCCGCTCATCCTCCGCATCCTGCTCAGCGCCAACCAGACCAACCGGATGGCGCTGGATTATCTCCTGTGCTACGATCTGCTGACCAAAGATATTGACGCCTTCGTAGGCGATTTCGACCCTTCCCTCACCCGCTCGCCACTTTACGAAGAAGCCATGCTGATCTTCCTGGCCGCCAAAGGCGGGATGAACGCTGAGAATTTCGCCCACTACCACATATCCGAAGCCAGTTTCCAACGCTTCAACCGTTTTGTCACCATTTACAAGCGGGATGGAGGCTCCGGAAGGAACCTGACGGAGGAATTCGGCAAAAGCTACTGGTATTATTACTATTACGCCGTGAAGAATGAAACGAAGTAAACTCCTCCTGTCTGCCCTGCTGGCCGTCCTGCTGCTCTCCTGCGGCAGACCGTACGACGTACGCCCTGCCGGACCGGGGACGGACAGGGACTCCTTCATTTTTCCGGACTATACGGATGTCACCATTCCCCCCAACATCGCGCCGCTCAATTTCTATTACACAGATCCCGAAGGAAAAGAATTCACGACGCACATTTTTGCCAATGGGAGAGCCATCGCGTTCAAAGGGCGCGAGGTCGTCTGGAAAGAGAAAATCTGGCGCGAATGGCTGGCTGCCGCTGCCGGCGCTGACATCACGGTAGAATCCGCCTGGTCCTCAGGCGGCGCGCATCAGTTCCGGCGCTGGACCCTGCATATTGCGCAAGACCGGATCGACCCGTATCTTACCTACCGTCTCATCGAGCCCGGCTTTGAGGTCTGGGACGACCTTGAAATCCAGGAGCGGAATCTGGAAAGCTTTTCGGTCCGTGTGATCTCCGACTGGCGGCACACGGGCAACAAATGCATGAACTGTCACATCCACAGCCAGGGACGCGGCGACTTGTCGATGTTCTACCTGCGCGGCGAAGGTGGCGGCGCGATCCTCAACCGCGGCGGCGAGCTGCGCAAGCTCACGCTCAAGAACGACACGATGATCTCCCCTACCGTTTATGGGGAGATCCATCCCGACGGCCGTTATGGCGTCTTTTCCACCAATATCATCATTCCGGCGATGCACTCCGAAGGCGGCCGCCGGATGGAAGTCTTCGACACCGCATCAGACCTCTGCGTGGCTGATTTTGACGGCAAGCGCATGCTGACATTCCCGGAAACCAGCCGGGAAGACGTCTTCGAGACCTTCCCCGTTTTCTCGGCCGACGGCAACTTCGTCTATTACTGTGCGGCACCCGCTCATCCCTTGCCGGCAGATCTGTACCAGACGATGTATTCGCTGGTCCGCATTCCTTTCGATGCCGCGACAGGAACCCTGGGCGGCCCTGCCGATACGGTCTGGAGCGCCACGAAACGAGCGGCCTCTGTCTGCCATCCCAAGACCTCGCCCGACGGACGCTGGCTCCTTTTCACCGTCGCGGCCTACGGCACCTTCCCCATCAACCACAGCGAATGTGACCTCTGCCTGATGGACCTGTCCGACGGCAGCATCATGGACATGCGCGCCGTCAACGCGGAGAAATCCGACACTTATCACAGCTGGTCGTCGGATGGCACATGGTTTGTGTTTGCTTCCAAACGCGGCGACGGATTGTACGGGAAACCGTATTTCAGTCATGTCGCAGCTGACGGAACTGTAACGAAACCCTTCCTCCTGCCTCAGAAAAACCCACATTATTACGATACCATGCTGCGCTCTTTCAATGTTCCGGACCTGGGCAACGCCCCAGTAGGCTTCGATGCCGCCACCATCGGCAAAGTCTGGAAAGAAATGCCGGCAGAATCTTTTGAATAAAAATCGGACACATTATGAAGCTTCGTTTCTTTACCCTTACCTTGTTTGCCGCGCTCCTGGCGCTCTCCTGCGGAGATCCCGAACCCGCGCCCGCACCCGTGACACTCTCTGCCAATCCCTCGAGCCTGAACTTCGACGCAAGCGGCGGGACCCTTGATATTACTATCACCAGCGGCATCAAGCCCGACATCAGCTGCTCCGACGCCTGGATCAAGCTGACGGAAGGCAGCTATGCCTCCAACAGCCTCAAATTGAGTGTCACTGCCCAGGAGAACACGGGTACGGCCAGCCGCTCAACCTCCATCCGCATTATCGGCGAAAAGCAGAGCCTCATGGTATCCGTCACACAAGGCATCCCGCAAGTCAAGCTTTCGGTTGACAAGACCAGCGTCTCCTTCGACCGTTTCGGCGGCGAAGCCAGCTTCACCGTCACCTCGTCCGTGCAGCCCACGGTCAGTTCCGATGCTGCCTGGTGCGGTGTCGAGACGGGCCAGATCAACAGCAGGCACGAGACCACCGTCACCCTGTTTGCCGGTGCAAACCGTGCATCTGCCGCCGGCAACGGCACGGTCACCGTCAAGTGCGGCAACGAAAGCGTGAGCGTCAAGATCTCGCGCGAAGCTTCCGCCAGCATTCCGACGGCCAGCGCAGAAGCCCTCACCCCGGAAATGGTATTCAACGCCATGGGTCCGGGCTGGAACATGGGCAACCACATGGATGCCATCGCGAACGGCGTCGCCGCTGAAACGGTCTGGGGCAATCCGAAATGTACCCAGTCCACCTTTAACGGCGTAAAGGCAGCGGGCTTCAAAGCCGTACGCATCTGCACCACCTGGGAAGGGCATATCGGCAAGGCGCCTGGCTATCGCCTGGACGAGAAATGGCTGAGCCGTGTAGAAGAGATCGTCGGCTATGCCGAGAAGGCCGGCCTGGTGGCCATCGTCAACACGCACCACGACGAGAGCTACTGGCTGGACATCGCCAAAGCCTACAACAATACCTCCCAAAACGAGAAGGTGAAGGAGGAAATCTTCAATGTCTGGACTCAGATTGCCAACCGATTCAAGGACAAGGGTGAATGGCTGGTCTTCGAGTCGTTCAACGAGATCCAGGACGGCGGCTGGGGCTGGAGCGCCGCCTTCCAGGCAGATCCTGAAGCGCAGTACAAAGTGCTCAACGAATGGAACCAGGTGTTTGTCGACGCGGTCCGCACCACGGGGGGCAACAATGCCACGCGCTGGCTGGGCATCCCGGGCTATGCGGCCAGTCCCACGTTCACCATCCCCGGCCTGAAACTCCCGAAAGACTACACTTCCGCCAACCGCCTGATGGTGGCCGTCCACGACTACGATCCGTACGACTACACCTTGAACGATCCGCTGGTACGCCAGTTCGGCCACACCGCCGACCCCAACCTCAAGATCAGCGGTGACAACGAGGCCGGCCTCCGCTGGACCTTCGGACAACTGAACGACACCTACATCAAGAAAGGCATTCCCATGTATCTGGGTGAAATGGGCTGCTCCCGCCACAAAGACGAGGATCTCCCCTACCAGAAGTATTACATGGAATATTTCTGCAAGGCCGCTGCCGACTTCCTGATGCCCATGTATCTCTGGGACAACGGTGCCAAGGGCATCGGCCCGGAGAAACACGCCTACATCGACCACGGCACCGGCGCCTTCATCGACGACACGGCCAAGGAACTGGTCGGCCCCACGGTGAAAGCCGTCACGACGAAAGACCCGGAATACACACTGGACAGCGTCTACAATTCCGCGCCGTAATCCCTTGCGTCATGCCGGGCTTGACCCGGCATCTCCTGACTCAGAACCCTCTGCCGAACTGGACCCAGTAGCGGCTTTCCATTTCGGCCCAGCGACGGGCGGCCAGCTCGTAGATGTAGGCCGTGTAGGCATTGAGGAGATCGGGGGTGGCAGCTTTGGTCGGCAGACCGTCCAGCGCCTGCTTTTCCAGGGCGAGAATCTCTTTGTTGAAGCCTTCCTTGGTCGTCTGCCAGGCGAGCGTGGCCAGTTTGTTGGTCCGGCGGAAAGACCAGAGGATACAGTCGGGGACATACTGCTTCTGGCCGCAGGTCCAGAAGGCTTCCGGAACGGCCGTATTGCCGCAGAAGATGGGGATGCGGGGGCTCTGGCCCGGATTGTCGACAGAGAACCAGCAAACGCCGCCAATGCTGTCGGGCAGCCAGTTGCGAAGCTGGGTGATGTGGGAGTAGGCACACCAGGCCACGGCCACGGTCCGCTTGAAATCGATGGTGCCCGGAGCTATGGTGTTCAAGGTATTCTGCATCGTGGTGGTCAGCCAGGGATTGGCGACGGGACTGATGACGGTGTCGGCCGGATGGTCTTTCGTGGCCCGGCGGGCAATCTTCCAGTTCTTCGTCATGTCGTACTGCGTGCCTTCATAGGTTTCGCGGTACAGTGCCATCACTTCGCGGATATCGACCTTCTTCTCGGGCTTGACGGAGAAAGGCAGTTCTTCCATGTCCTCGTTCAGCCCAAGGGACGGAGCGAAATGACTGAGGATGAAGAACTCGCGGATGCCGTAATTCTTTCCTTTCGCGTAGCTGGCGTTGAAGGCCTTCCAGAAGAGGAAGGTGCCTTTACCGTCCCAGAGGCCGTTTTCCAGCGCTACCTGCTCCACATTGTCGGAAGCCATCATGTCCTTGCTCTTTCGGTCAATCTTGCCGATGCGGGGGATATTGGCCGAGACGGCGACATGGTCGTCGGGCACGCGCCGGGCGACCCAGGCTGCGCCGATCTTGTTCTTGCCGACGCCCACGATCTCGAATTGCCAGACTTCGTTCTTGTCGGCCACCGTCAAGCATTCACCGGTGTCGCCATAGCCATACTGCTCAGCCAGCGAGCCCATCAGCCGGATGGCATCGCGGGCGTTGTCACAACGCTGCAAAGCAACGCGTTCCAGTTCCTCGATGGTGAACCAGCCGGCCGGATTGACCAGGGTGTCCGGACCCACGAAAGTGGTTTCGCCGATTGCCAGCTGTTTTTCGTTCAGGCAGGGATAGGCCGTGTTCAGGTAGGCGTAGGTATGGGCAACCTGTGGGATCTCCCCCATCAGCCGCACACCCGTGGTGTCGCCATGGAAAGCCGTGTGCATCGTTCCGCGGAGGACCGGATGCATCGCGCCGGATCTATGATAGGCTTCAGGCTCCATGTACGCCCAGGTACGATAGCCGCCGTCGCAGGTATGTGAGGTGATGACCGATCCGTCGGTCGAAGCGAGGCGCCCGACCATGATGGACGTGCAGTTTTCACCGTCGTAGACTTCTTGTGCAAACAGGAAAGCGCTCACGCAGAGCGCAGCGAGAAGGAGGAGGTATTTTTTCATAGGAACGGGATTATCTAGAATTCGGGGAAGGCCGGATTGCCGGCAGGCGTCAGGGCGATGCATTCCATCTCGACCAGCCAGGCCGGACGGCAGACCGGTGCATGCACGTAGACAGCTTGAAGTCCGGGACAGGACTTCTCAAGAATGGCTTTGACGGCGGGATAATCAGCCGGATCCCGGAGATAGACGATGGCCATGGCAATGTCCCGGAACCCTGCGCCAGCCTCGGCCAGCAGGGCGCCGACATTCTCCAGCATCCTTCCAGCCTGCTTCCGGACATCGCCTTCGTACAATGTCTTGCCCTTTGAATCGATACTGGCGGTCCCGCTGATATACACTTGTTTGCGGTCGCCATAGGTTACGGTGGCGCCGCGCTCGAAGGTTACCCCATAGTCGGCGGTGGGACTCAGATGGGAGGCGGCATACAGGTAGCCGAGCTGGCCCGGCTGCAGGCCGCCGATACTGTAGGCGTCCATTTCGACCAGATGCTGCCAGTCCGGGGCCCGGCCTTCGATGCCGGTACTGGCGATAAAATGGGTGTCGGCCGTCAGGCCGATGGTTTCGAAGTATTCCCGGCGTCCCTTAACGACTCCGTTATAGTTGCAGTCCACGTCGCGGACGAAAATCCAGGTCCGGATGGTCTGGTCAGCCAGGGAAAGGCCTTTCTGCGCCAGCATCGCGCCATAGTCCTGGAAAATGCCGGACATCTGGGCATAGGAGCCGTCGCCTTCCCGCACGAGCGATCCGTTCCAGAAGTGGGCGTAGCCATTGTGCGACGGTACTCCGGCGGTTTCATCCATCGGGTCGGTCGCGTACAGCCAGGCTGCGATGCGCGTGCCGTCGAGCGGCTCCTGCTGCACGACAGACGTGGGAACTTCGGGCATCCGTCCGAGGGCCTGCTTCAGCTGCGGATACTGGTTGGTGGCATCGCTGAGGAAAAAGCGGCGGAAATGGACGGTCCGGCCTTCGGCGGCTGCCGCACAGGCCTCCAGCACGGTATCCAGCTGGCGTTCAAAACCCAGCGAAGGATCTGTTACGGTAATCAGTATATGATATTCTGCGAATGCTCCTTCTTTCGGGGCGAAGCGGGAGGTTTGGGTTCTTGTACTCATTCTGGGCCCGAATTTAAGCATTTTTTTATAAATTTGCAGAATAACAGTTTCCAAAAAGCGGATGACCCGGTCCCAGAAAGTCGCTGCCTTCGTGATGACGCTGCTCTCAGGTGTCGCCATCTATGTTTTCTTTGCATTCCGCTATCCTTATCATCTTCATTTTCAGGAACAGTACCAGCTGTTTGAATGGACCTGGCCTTATTTTGCGGAGGTGACCCGGGTACCGGGCGGACTGGCGGACTGGCTGGGGCGCTGCGTTACGCAATTTTTCTATTATGCGCCCGTCGGCGCAGTGCTCATGGCCGTGCTGCTCTGCGCCGTCCAGTTGATGACCTGGGCGGTCTGCCGGTACCGGTCGCTGGCCCTCTATGCGCTGAGTTTCCTGCCGTCCGTACTCCTGCTGGCTTTTTATTGCGATGAGAATGCCCTGGCCGGCGCCGCATTTGCCCTGCTGCTCGCCCTCTGCGGCGTGGCTGTCGGACAACGGATCCAGAACGACCGGCTGCGCCATGTGGCAGAAGTGGTGCTGATTCCCGTAGTCTACTGGATATGCGGTCCGCTCTGCTTCGTTTTCGTGTTGGCCACGATTCTGGTGGAAGCATCGCGCTTCGGCCTGAAAATCTGGATCTTCTACATAGCCATGCTGGTGGTGTCCCTGCTCTGCACCCTCATCGCCAGCCGCATCTTCCCGTATACTTTGGAGCGCCTTGCCATGGGCGTCCATTATTACCGCTATCACAACATCCTGCCCGGCCTTTTCTATGGGGCGGCTCTCAGTTGCGTCCTGGTCTGCCTGTTTTCCTGCTTCAAGGCCAGGAAGTTTGCGACGGGCTGGCCGGCCGGCCTCGTGCTGTTCCTGGCCGTCGCCGCTTGTGGAAGCTGGCTGACCCTGCGTGCTGCTGACTCGGCCAAGGAGGAATGGATGCGCTACGACTTCATGGTGCGGATGCAGATGTGGAACCGCATCATGCTCACGGCCGACCAGCGCAATCCGGACACGCCCAAAACCGTTTCCTGCCTCAATCTGGCCCTGGGCAAGACAGGACGCATGGCCGACAGCCAGTTCGAATACTTCCAGAACGGTCCCGACGGGCTGCTGCCGCCTTTCATCGGCGACCATACCAATCCCGTTTCCACCAGCGAGATCTACTGGCACCTGGGCATGGTGAATACGGCCCAGCGTTACATGTTCGAGGCCCAGGAAGCCATCCCCGACTTTCAGAAAAGCGCCCGGTGCTACCGGCGTCTGTCCGAGACCAATCTCGTCAACGGCGACGACGCAGTGGCGCGCAAATACCTCAAGGCGCTGCAACATACCATCTTCTACCGCTCCTGGGCCCGGGAGACCGAAGCCCTGCTGGATGCCGGAACGCTTTTCGAGAAAAGGCCGGAGCTGGCCCGCGCCCGCGCATTCCGCCTGCAGGAGCACGATTTCCTCTTCAGCGAAACGGAGATGGATTCGATGCTCGGCCTGTTGAAGGTAGAGCATCCCGAGAACAACATGGCGCTCGACTACCTGATGGCCTTGTGCCTGCTGCGCAAGGACCTGGACCGATTCGTGGAGTGCATCGGCATGGTGGACGCACCGGCCATGCCCAA
>JAEEGK010004745.1_pt1 | contig 33131 bp, 29 predicted proteins | sample 8958771 | NCBI WGS metagenome assembly JAEEGK01 (sample SAMN16246547, study PRJNA631951) | gut metagenome | biome: gut microbiome; feature: rumen; material: SC-attached | host: Bos | place: Iran: Karaj | collected 2018-10 | reverse complement strand
TTCCTGCGTCCGCAATAATCGCCTCGTTGTAAGCAAGAACAGCCTCTGCCGGGGAAGCGAATTTCTCGGCTATTGACGGCGGAATATATGATACATCTGTATCAAGGCCAATACAAAGAGGGCTTTTTTCCCTGCATACCGACTGCAGCCGGCTCATCTGATGTTCTGTGTTCATGGGCAGAGTATAGCATAAAATGGCATCATTAGACCACAGGTTGAGTTATTTGTAGTCTGGCTCTTTGAAAACCGAACCTCGGATGCGTTTAAGATACTGGACTCTTCCGATTTGGAAGAGCTTTTCTGTTCCTTCCGGTTGGAGCAGTGCTTTAAGAATTGCGTCGCTGTTTTGTTTTTCAATGCGGACAGGCTGAACAAGATACGTAACACTGTCATACATGATATTCAGCAGGCTTTCAGAGGCGATTGCATGTTCTGTAACATGGATTTTACCAAGAAAATCCATGCCCGAAGCTTCATTTTTTTCGGGGCGTACAGAAGCCGCTTGCAGTTGCTTTTCATTTACGATTATTCGGCGCTGAATACGCGATTTAAGCTCTTCTGTCTGTTCAACAGAAAGACTCATGCCGTCGACTAATTTGTTAAGTTTCTCAATAAAACGCGTGCTTTCTTCGCTTGCTTCTTCATCGGGTTGCTTGCTAGATTTGGCGGAGTCCGTTTCGGAAGCTGGATGCGGCTCATTTCGCATTTCGGTGTGATAAATCCGTGGAAAATCTGGAAAATCATCGTCATCATGCATGTTTTTTATCGAGCCGATGAAATTTAGCCCGCTGTTCGCAATGACAGACATTGCTTCTTTTGGAGTGGCAAAATCCAAAAGGAATATGCCGGGCGCAAGTTTCTGCTGGATATATGGCGCAAATTCGGGATTATTTTCAATTAAAACATCTTTCTGTGGCTGGATTTTAAGCACATAGCCCCTAAAAATCGATGCGGAGCTGTAGCCTTCGTACCAATCAGAAAGAGAAAAGATGATATTTTGCGGCAATTCGTGCGTAAGTACACCATTTAAGGCATTTTCAATTGATTCTGGAGTTTGACCGTCATCAAAACTGCGCATTACGGCACTTTTTGTGATTTCAAGCTGAAGAATTTTTTCGTACCGGACAGGAACGGATATTTGTGCGAGTGGCAAGAGTCTTTTTAGTGGCAAACCGGGCAGCACTGTTAAGGAAAATCCGCTGTCTATGCTAGCGACATTAGCGGGTTCAACTGATTTTGAAGTTGTTGTGTCCAAAAGCGGTGTGCGTTTGTAGACAGTGTTTCCGTCCGAATCTTTTCCGGCGGCGTAAATAAGCCCCAGACGCTCTATTGCTTGAAAAAGTGTTTCGTTTGTACAGCTGGACGAATCTGCGGAAGAGGCATTTAAGCCACCAGATGTAGAACTTGCGCTAAAACTGGAATCGCCGGATGAGGAACTTCTGCTCATTCCCAAAGATTCACGGCTTTCTGCCCGCTGAAGAATTGCGGCGAATCTGCCGGAATGAAGACTACGCGTTACAGGAGCTTTTGATTCTCTGTGCAAGAAGATACTTCGCAAAAAGACTTCTTTTGTAAAGCCGGCATCCGGGGTTTCTGCAACAACGTCGCGGATAAGCTGTGCATAACTTTGAAGAACTCCGCGCGGAAAATGCCCTGCCGCCGCCGCCGTAATGTATGAGTATTGCGATGCTTCATCAAGTTCGGCAAATTGCATCCAGCGTTTTGTTTTAACGGAAAACCCGCAGTCTGTAAGGCGAATAAGGCTTAAGTTTTCAAAAGCCGCAATGATAAGCGAAAAGAAGCTGCTGTTACTGGAAGTGTCGTTGCTTGCGGAAGCCTCGTTACTAGCGATGTATGCGGGAAAAACTTCGGGCATCATTGCTTCATAACGTTTTTTTAGGGTTCCGTCGGCTTTGCAAAGTTCCGGGTTTTCCAGCAAAAAGGAATAGGCGGCGGCGATAAACTCTGGTGAAAGTTTGCAGTGTTGCGATTGCGCGACTTCCGGAGTATTGCCGCGCGATGAGTCGTTTTCTGCAAGTTTTGCCACAGGCAACAGATTCCGCTTTGTCAGGTGTGGTAGAAGAGCAGGCTCTAACATCGGGTTTAGTTCAAAAATAATTCGTCCGGTGCTTTTATCGGGATGTCTGTAGATAACAAGCCGTTCCTCTAAGTTCATAAGCTGTTCATAAAGCGCGGCATACGTCATCCCTGTCGAAAAAAACGAGAAAAGCTTTTCTTGTGTGGCGGACGGAATCTCTTTTATAGCTGTTACAAGCTCCAAATCAGATTGAGAGAGCAGTTTCGTAATCATCAGACGGTTGTCGTCTCGGCGCAAAAATACGCTTAAATCTTCAATGAGCCGCTGCTTGTTGTACGGTGTTTTTATCTCTCCCAGATACATCCGGATAATCTCGAAAAAATGATGATCGGGCATTACCGAAAGAGACTCTCGCCATAAAAGGATTTTTTGTGCCATATCTGTCATAGACAGTTTTCTCCCGGTGCGTAGTCCAACTCCTCCGGTAGCTCGTCGAGAGCGCGTATCAGTTTGTATGTATATCCTTGTTCTGCAAGGAATTTCTGTCTGTTTGTGCCGAATTCTTCTTCAACTGTGGCGCGCGAAATAAGCGTAATGAAACGAGCCTTCCGCTGTTTGGGGCGCAAAATGCGTCCAAGGCGCTGCGCCTCTTCTTGCCGGCTTCCAAAAGTTCCTGAAACCTGAATCGCCATTGACGCGTCCGGTAAATCTATCGCGAAATTCGCAACTTTTGAAACGACGAGCACACGAATTTCGCCTTTACGGAATTTGGAATATATTTCGTCACGTTCAGAGTTGTTCGTTTTTCCTGTAATTATCGGTACATTAAGAAGTTGCGCTATTTCGTACAGCTGATCAAGATATTGTCCGATTATCAGGATTTTGTCCTGTGAGAACTTTTTTACAATTTCTTGAACAGCAGGGATTTTCGCCGGGTTCTCACTCGCGATGCGGTGCTTAATCCTCGTGCCGGAAACTGCGTATTCAAGTTCTTTATCCATCGGCATATCAAGGCGGTACTCAATGCATTCCGCATCAGCAATCCAGCCTGATGTTTCAAGCTCTTTCCATGGCACGTCGTACCGCTTTGGACCAACCAGACTGAAAACGTAGCCTTCACAGCCGTCTTCGCGCACAAGCGTTGCCGTAAGTCCGACGCGCCTGGTTGCTTGCAGTTCCGCCGTCACTCGGAAAACTGGAGCCGGAAGCATGTGAACCTCGTCATAGATGATAAGTCCCCACGCACGCTCGCGGAAAAGCTGGAAATGCGGATATGGTCCTTCTTTTTCCGGCCGCCACGTAAGAACTTGATACGTTGCTATTGTAACCGGTTTTATCTCTTTTGTTTCGCCGGAATACTCACCGATTTGGTCGCGCGTAAGGTTTGTTTTATCAAGAAGCTCGTCTACCCACTGATGAACAGCGGAAATGTTCGTTGTAAGGATGAGCGTGCTTGTTTTCAGCATGTCCATGATGACCATGCCGACAATCGTTTTTCCGGCTCCACATGGCAGAACTATCGTTCCAAAGCCTGTGCCGGGACGTTTGTCGCCCACAAGTGATGCGGCGGCTTCGCTCTGGTATTTTCTTATTCGTAAAGGATTTCCGTTGGATGTAGTTTCTTTGAGCGAAACATCAAGCGGTTCGCCGTCGCGCAAAGGAACTTCGTCTTTTACTGGCCAGCCGAGTTTTAGAAGCTCTTGTTTCACTGTGCCTCTGTCCGTAACGGCAAGGCGGAACAAAAACTTGGGTATGCTGTCAGTGGCAGATTCGCGTATGTCTTGCACCGGCGTAAGATACTTCATCATTGTGCGCTGGGCTTCTATTTCTTTGGAAACTTTTGCGGAGCCAGTCTCTAAAAGCAGAGTTTCCGGCAGTTTTTCTTGCGGGGCGTTTTGTTGTGCACTGTCTTCGGTGGCAGGGGCGACAGTTCCTTCGGGCTGTGAATCCGCCGGAACTTCCTCTGTTTGGAAAAAGTCGGGTATCATGCGGATTTTTCCAAAACGCTCCGCTGTTTCTTTTATCCATGCGCAAACAATCTGCGGAACATCGTAGCGTGAAAAATCTGTAAGAACTTTTATCGCGTAGTCAGGAGAAAAACCGACGCTGGCTGCGTTCCACAACGAAAGTGGAGTGAGCCTGTATGTGTGAAGATGCTCAGGAGAACGTTCCAGCTCTGCAAAGGGCATGAGCGCGTTCCGGCACTCGTCCGCATTCGGAGCGTGTACATCGAGCAAAAGAGTTTTATCACTTTGAACAATCAGCGGTTTGTAGTCCTGCATAAACCATTATTTTACTTTAAATAGAATCAAACTTCAATAACGCGCGTGGTATGCGGAAGGTACTTTTGGCGCGCCAGACTTGCCTTTAATCAGAAAAAAGTTATGGTTTTTTAGACATTGTGTGCTATAATATGTACTGTATGTCTGACATTACAAAAACTAAGGTAGACTTGGCAAAAATAAAAAAGGCGGTTCAAGTTGGTATTCCGTTATCAATCACCACCTATACATTTCCTCACGAGGCGGAAGTTTATGTTTCTGAAGTGATTTCAGCATTTTTCCATGAGATTAATCAGGAAAACATGACGGAATACATAATCTACAGCATGAACGAGCTTATAACGAATGCCAAAAAAGCAAACACAAAGCGTATTTACTTTAAGGAAAAGAACTTAGATATTAACGACGAAAGCGACTACGACCTTGGAATGCAGACATTTAAATCCGATACGATGAGCAACATCAAATATTACCTTAACAAGCAAAAAGAAGAAGGATATTTTGTAAAGCTCAGTCTTCAGGTTAAGAACGAGGTTATTCTCATTGAGATAAAGAACAATGCGGCGCTTTCATTTTTTGAATACAAACGCATCCATGATAAAATAGCAAGGGCGGAACAGTACGATTCTGTAGATGAGGCGTTTAATCAGATTATTGATGATACGGAAGGTGCGGGGCTTGGCCTTATCATAATGATATTGATGCTTAAGAAGCTCGGAATAAGCAGCGATCATTATCAGGTTTCGTCCAATTCTAAAGAGACTGTCAGCAAAATAACGATTCCGCTTACGGCGTACACTCTTTCCAGTTTGAATGAGCTTTCAAAAGAATATGTTGATCTTATTGATGCAATTCCTCAGTTCCCTGACAACATAAACAGCATAAACAGGCTTTTGAATACGCCGGATATGAAGCTTTCTGATGTTGCAGAAAAGATTTCCGGAGACGTCGCCCTTACTGCCGACCTGCTTAAAATCGTTAATTCTGCGGCTTTCTCTTTGGTTACGCCTTGTCGCAACGTTCATGATGCCGTTAAGCTTGTTGGAACGCGTGGTGTAAAAAACCTGATGTATTCGATTGGTTCTTTGAAATCACTCGAAAAGTTTTCGCCGGAACAAAAAAATCTGTGGGATCACTGTTCAAAAGTAGCATCTTATGCGAAATATATGGCAAAGACATTTTACCCGACTGCAAGAGAGCTTAGCGAAGACATATATGTTTGTGCGCTTTTGCATGATATGGGACGTGTCGTTTTCAATGCGGCGCATCCGCAGATGGTTGAGAAATTCAAAGAAAAATGCCGTGAGCATATTTTGAGCATGGATGTTTTTGAGCGGATAACGGCAGGGCTTAACCATTCGGAGATAGGCGCACAAATAGCTGAAAAATGGAATTTCCCTGATGTAATTGTGCAGACGATACGATATCATCATGACCCGCTTTCTGCGCCGGAAAAAATGCGTACGATTGTCTCGATTGTTTATTTTGCGAACATGATAGCAAACTATCAGGATGATACGGTTGAATTCTACCAGTTTGAGCCTGTTATTTTGAAACTGTTCAAGATGACAAAGGAAGAGGAGTTAAAAGCTTTTTCCGACAAGCTTGCGGCGAACTACGCTAATTCTTAGTGAATGGTCGGCATATTGCTCAGACTCGCAGTCCAGCACTGCATTAAAACGCCGAACGCGACACCAACATTCAAAGACGCTTTTATTCCTTTCATCGGGATTGTTACGCATCCATATGTTGCTTTTGAAAGCGCGTCCGGACTTACGCCCAGTTCCTCTGACCCGATTATTACAAGACCTCTTTTTGGAAAAGTGAATTCTGATATGTCCGTTCCGCCTGTTTCGAGCGTAAAAACCGCAGTGTCTTTTGGAAGTTCCGCAATAATTTCATCGAGCGATTTGCGTTCCCAAGGTAAAATTTTGTCACAGCCCATTGCGGAACGGACGGCGCGCGGGTGCTCCGGTGGCGTGCAAAATGGCGATATGTAGAGTTTTTCCGCGCCGAAAGCTTCTGCTGTTCTGAAAATAGAACCTAAATTAAAAGGCGAGCGGATATCTTCGGCATAAACGTAAAGACCTGGGAAAAAATCGCGTTTTTCTGTGATTTCAATAGTGCTTTCCGGCGCGGCGTTATTCGTGTTTTGTGCTCCTAGCGCAATCGTTTGGCGGTGCGGTGCGATAACTAAATCCCATTCAGCGGGGAATGTTCCGATTATGGCAAGCAGGTGGTTTCGCGCACAGTTGCAGGCGCGGCGTTCGTCAAAAACAGGGGCAGAAAGCAGTTCCTTAAGCTCTTTTTGTGCCTCTTGCGGCAGCTCTGGATCTTTTAATAAAAGCTCCACCAGTTTCTTTGTGTATTCACTGCGGGGCATGTTTTTGAACGTGTATTCATTGCCAGGTTCTGCAATTCTGGCTATGTCCCGCTCCAATGCCCCGAACGTCAGCGCCAGCTTTCGCCGTCGTTGTCCGCCGTTGAGTTGCCACAGTTTTTCTGGTTCTATCATAGAATTAGTAAGCCTGCTTTATTAAGTCGAAAAGTTCATCGGCGGACATGGAGCGGGGCAGGCTTGTCATAAGTTCAAGCTGTCCTGCGTTTTCTGCCGCAAGAGCAAGCTGCTCAATCGAAACGCCCATGTCTTTGAGCCGCGCCGGAAGGTTTGCTATTGCAATGCGCTCCCGGATGCTTTCAACAAGCGCGTTTACGGCAGTGTCGTCACTGCTGGTGTCAGAAGCGACTTTCAGTATCCTTGCCGCCTTGGCAAGCTTGTCAGACTTGAATTTTGCCGCATCTTCAATGATATATGGGAAAAGAATTGTCGTTATTACGGAACGGGAAAGCTTATATTTCGCGTTTATTGTGCAGGCAAGCAAAGAAGCCGCTCCTGCCGGGCTTATTCCGGCGGCAAGGGAAGCCATGCATCCGCCTTGTACAAGAAGCTGCTCCGGTGTCACTGCTGATGAAAGGGCAGGCTTTGAATCAAGGCCGCAGCTCAAAAGCTCAATGGCTTTCTCGTTTATAGTGTCCGAGAAAAAGCAAGATTTTTGCGAGATATAACTTTCTATCGCAATGCAGAGCATTTGTAACGAAATAGAAGAAACCTGGTTTTCTGTAAGACCAACGCATAAATTAGGATCGAAAAGCGCCAGTTTACAAGTGTTCTGTCGTATCGGAAGAAGTTTTAAGCTCTTTGTGCGCGCATCTATTACAGGAGTCCTGTCTGCGAACAGAAACAAGTCATGCATTGTTGTCGGCACGCAAATAAGTGGCAGCGCGCCAGAAACAGGCGTTGCTCCATCAAGATAGTCGTATACACTGTGTGATTCGTGAATCAATGTCGCGACAGCTCTACCCAGATTCTCTGTTTTTTGACCACCGGCAGAAATAATTCCGTGAATGTGTGCTTTGCGTGCAAGCTCCAGAGCTGTCTGCAAAACAGTCGTGTCTGCTCCAGAAGGGATTTCATCAAAAACGAAAAACTCAATGTTTCTGTCGGAAAGTGATTTTTTTATTTTATCTGATATGTCGTATTCACCTAAAACGGGGTCGAGGATAAGCATGAAACGTGTACCCCATTCCTGAACAAACTGTCCTAGTCTGCTGGCTGTATAAGAGCCCAAGGTTATGTTAGGTGATATTTTTAGTGTAAAATCTGCCATCTTTTCTGCCTGCTGTGGAACTTTCCAAAAGTGTTCCGTAAAAAAAAGGCGGAAACATTGTTCCGCCTTCTGTCAACAATGGATAAGCTTCAATTATAAACCGAAGCTGCTGAGAATTTTATCCGCAGTGGACTCGATTACAGCGGAGTTCAAATATGACGGATCGCTAATCTTTGCCTTGATTTCAGCTACCAGGTCTGCGCGAACATCAGGAGTTTCTTTAGCAACTTCTGACATATAGTAAACTTCCGCCATTTCTCTTGCTTCATCAGAAATGCTTACACTGTCTGAACTGCTTCTTACAGCTGCCTTTGCTGTTGTTTTCTGAGTACTCTTAATACTGTCCAGTGGGTTTATTCCACCAAGTCTATCTATCATCATCCTCGACCTGCCTCACCTTTTTATCGGTATCTTCCTCTGTAAGTTGAGCGCTTTTATTTCCTGAAACAAATACAGCAAACTCACCAAGTATCTTACTTCTACTTGAAAAGTCATTCTGCACTTGCCCGGCAGACCCCTCCACAATTTCCTCATGCAGTTTGGTCAGCTCACGGCCAACTACAACATGTCGCTCATATTCAATATCGGCAATATCTGCCAAAAGTTTAACAATTCTGAATGGAGATTCGTATAAAACGAATGCCCATCCCGTAGCCATTAATTCTCTAAGCCTGGCGCGCCTTCTGCCCGGTTTTGGCGACAAAAAACCTTCAAAAATTACAGTTTTTCCGCCCGGTCCAGCGACACTAAGTAACGTCGCAAAAGCCGATGCTCCCGGAATCGGAACGACTGTGTGTCCGGCTTCCCTAGTCAGTTTTACTAGAACCGCACCAGGATCACTTATTCCGGGCGTTCCAGCATCACTTGCAAAGGCAACATTTTTGCCTTCATCAAGCAGACTGATGATTTTCTTTGCGGCAATTTCCTCATTTTGGGAACGGCAAGAAATAAGCGGTTTGCGTATCTCAAAATGCGTCAAAAGCTGCAACGTGTGCCTGGTGTCTTCAGCGGCTATAACATCAACAGTCTTGAATGTTTCTAATGCGCGATAAGTGATATCGCCCAGATTGCCTATTGGTGTTGCTACTATATATAAAACCGACACAAAATTATTATACATTGATTTTTTTGATGTGTAAATATTTGTTTTTGCAGTTCTATATCCCGATATATATAGTATGGATTCCTCTTTAATATGGATGTTTATCCTTATCGCAATAAGTGTGATTATTATCTGGCTGTGTTTTAAGTCTGGGCTTTTTGGAAAATCTGGAAAAGATAACTCTAATAGAAAGAATCCGAAAGGAGAGCCAAAATCAAACTGCCCAATCTGCAATTCTCCTTTATATCAGGGTGAAAATATAATCTCGCGCGTATATAAAGGAACAGATACAACAGATCAGGCTTGTACAATTCTTGGATGCCCGCATTGTTATCCAAAGACAGAGCCAGGGGTAGAACGGATTTGTCCTGTTTGTCACAAAAATATTCCTATTAATGGTCATCTTGATGCGCATCTTTTTCTGCGTGATACGGGAAAAAGACATGTTCACATCACTGGCTGTACAGAATGTCATAAACATAAATAATTGTAAGACAAGAAATTAAAAAATCAGAATCCAAAAAATCAATAATTTTAGAGATTTTTTTCAAAAAAGTGTTAAGTCTTTTTTTCATTCTCCGATGATTAATGTAGCAGGACATGAAGTCCTCCTGAAATCGTTACTAATTAGTGCAGCAAAGTAAACTGCATACAGTCTGGCGTTGTCAGACGCAGGCGTACGGCTGGCTAAAAACGATACAGTAAATTCAAGGAGATACAGTATGGTTATTAATCACAACATGAGTGCAATGTTCGCACAGCGTCAGACGAATGCGACAAATCTGTCAACACAGAAAAACATCGAAAAGCTCTCTTCCGGTCAGAGAATCAATCGCGCCGGTGACGATGCTTCCGGTCTTGCTGTGTCAGAGAAGATGCGCGGACAGATTCGTGGTTTGAACCGGGCAGCTAAGAACATCCAGGATGGTATTTCTTTCATCCAGACAACAGAAGGTTATCTGCAGGAAACCACCGACATTGTTCAGAGAATTCGTGAGCTTGCAATCCAGGCTTCTAACGGTATCTACACGGAAGAAGACCGTATGCAGATTCAGGTCGAAGTTTCTCAGCTCGTTGCCGAAGTAGACCGCATCGCAAGCCAGGCACAGTTCAATGGTTTGAACCTGCTCACAGGCCGCTTTGCACAGGATACAGGTACAAACACAGTTACAGCTTCAATGTGGCTTCACGTTGGTGCTAATATGGATCAGCGCGTACAGATGTTCATTGGTACAATGACAGCGTCAGCACTCAACCTGCGCACGATTGGTACAGAAGAGATCATGACTCTGCAGGATCCTGATTCAGCAAACCGTGCTATCGGAACTCTTGATGAGGCTCTGAAGAAGATCAACAAGCAGCGTGCAGACCTTGGTGCATACCAGAATCGTCTTGAACACGCATACACCGGTGTTACAGTCGGTGCAGAGAACTTGCAGGCTTCAGAATCCCGCATTCGCGATACTGACATGGCTACAGAAATGGTTGAATATACAAAGAACCAGGTTCTTCAGCAGGCCGGTACAGCAATGCTTGCTCAGGCGAACCAGTCTTCTCAGAACGTACTCAGCCTGTTACAGTAAAACATTCTGCTGCGTAAACCAGAAACGGTGTGCGTAGCAGTTTGAAAGAGTTTCTGAATGGAAAAAGACCGTCGAAAGGCGGTCTTTTTTTTAGTAGTAGAATAGATATAGAATAAAATACTATTAGACTCATTGTGCTTATGCCAATATTCCTACAAGCCACTGTTGAAGCACGAAGTGCTGAACCTGTGGCTATTGCAGGGATGTTGGCGAGAGTACAGCGGGGGTAATATTGCTAACATAGATGTATTTAAGTTAATGTGCGCGTTATTATTGATAGAAACATCATTTTATAGTATACTTTACACATGGCAAAGCAAATGATAATGGGAAACCAAGCGATAGCGCTCGGAGCCCTAAAAGCTGGAGTAAACCTTGTGGCAGGCTACCCAGGAACACCTTCCAGCGAGATTATTGAATTTATTTCTAAATACAAGAATAAGACCGGAACATACGTGGAATGGTCTGTAAACGAAAAAGCAGCCGTAGAAGTCGCGGCCGGAGCAAGCTATTCAGGAAGCCGAACTCTTGTAACGATGAAGCAGGTCGGACTGAACGTAGCGAGTGACCCAGTTATGTGTCTTTCTTATGTAGGCATAAAAGGCGGAATGGTAATTGTTTCTGCCGATGATCCAGGTCCAATTTCCAGCCAGACAGAGCAAGACACCCGCAATTTTGCCCAGTACTCCAAACTTCCCTGTTTTGATCCTTCCACACCAAGCGAAGCCTTTGAAATGATTCAGGAAGCTTTCGAACTTTCCGAGAAATACAACACGCCTGTGCTTTTGCGTCCTACCACTCGTGTAGACCACGCCTATGAAAGCATGGATTTTCCAGAACTTGAGCCGTGCCGCCAACGCGGAACATTCGAAAAAGACACAAAACGCTGGGTAATTTTCCCGCGTGCCTCATACATGAACCACAAGCGCATTTTTGAGCGCAACGAAAAGATTTTGCCTGCGGAATTCTCAAAGAACCGTTGGAATTCAATAACAGGGGGATGCCTCCCCCTTGCTTCAGCCGGTCGCGATGAATCGCTCCCGTCTTCCGCAACCCCCTCCAGCGGGGGTATTTGCGACGAGTCGGGCACAGCAAAGTTTCAAACGCACCCCCGCAACGCCCCCGATATCGCGTTTGCTACAGGCGGAATATCGTACTGCTACCTTATGGAAGCTCTTTCCATCCTCGGAATAAAAGATATTCCAGTCCTCAAAATCGGAACGCCATATCCGTTCCCAAAAACACTCGCCGAAAGCTTTTTGTGTGAACATGAGCGCGTCGTTGTTTTTGAAGAGCTCGATCCAGTTATAGAGGACAACCTCGTCCGGGTTGCGGGCAGCCTTCACATAAACTGCAATGTAAGCGGCAAGCTCGACGGATTAGTGCCGGAAGCGGGCGAACTGAGCGTGGAAATTGTTCGCTCAATAGTCGAGTCGCTTTTGGACGCAAAAACATCACAAAAAACAGAAAAGCCGAATAACGCAGACAGCGTTCCGGAGCTTCCTGTACGCCCGCCTGTTCTGTGTGCCGGCTGCCCGCACCGTGGGTCATTCTATGCGGTAAAACAGGCAATGAAAGGCAAAAAAACAGTTTACTGCGGCGATATCGGCTGCTACACGCTCGGAAACGCCCAGCCGCTCGACATGACAGACACATGCCTTTGCATGGGCGCGGATATCACGATGGCACAAGGTTTTTCTCACAACGAAAGCGACCGCTACTGCTTCAGCTTTATAGGCGACTCCACTTTCTTTGCAAGCGGAATAACTGGTGTCGTAAATGCTGTTTACAACCAGTCGCACCAGACTATCTGCATACTGGATAACTCTACAACGGCGATGACAGGCCACCAGCCGCATCCGGGAACTGGTATAACGATGATGGGCGAAGTCGTTGAAAAAATCAGCATTCAAAAGATTCTTGAAGCGATTGGCGTTTCTCCGATTATCCAGGTAGACCCGTTCGACCAGGAAAAAGCCGTGGATGCCGTTAAAAAAGCAAGCGAAGCACCTGGCGTAAGCGCGATAATATTCAAGTCGCCATGTATAAGCATTGCGTCGAAAGTTGGCTACAAGTTCCCGGATGCAAAAACTGTGGACACGGAAAAATGCATAGGCTGTCGGAAGTGTATAAACGAACTCGGTTGTCCGGCACTCAGCGTGAGCACAGAGAAAAATGCAAAAGACAAAAACCTTGTGGCAATAGACCGCACACTTTGCACCGGTTGCAGTTTGTGCGCGCAAGTATGCCCTGTTTCGGCAATCTGATGGGGCGTTGCGGGCTTTAAAGGAGAATATGAATGTCTAAAAATATTTTAATTTGCGGTGTCGGTGGACAAGGAACAGTTCTTGCGGCAAAGGTTCTTTCACAAGCCGCCATATCAAACGGAGAACGCGTACTTTCCGCCGAAACAATCGGCATGGCGCAGCGGGGCGGATCTGTCGTAAGTCATGTACGGATTGGAAGCGACGTTTTTTCGCCGCTCGTTCCAAAAGGACAGGCAGACCTTCTGATTGCGTTTGAAGCCGCCGAAGCCGTAAGAAACATAGATTACCTTAAAACTGGCGGATCTGTAATCGTCAGCAAAAAAGTCGTTCAGCCAGTAACTGCAAGTTTGAGAGGCAAAGTCTTTGATGAAGGCGAAATGGTAGCTTATCTCCAGAAAAAGGCGGCAAACGTTGTTGCCGTTGACACGGACGAAGCTTGCCGCGAGCTTGGAAGCAGCAAAGTCGTTAACATGCTCCTGCTTGGCGCGTCATGCAGCTCTGGGTTAATTTCTAAAGAAGAACTTAAGCAGGCTTTAAAGCTGCTCGTCAAACCGGAGTTTTACGAGCTTAACGTCCGTGCTGTTGAGTATTATTAAGTGGAGCATTGTTAATATGACAGATTTAGAAAAAGCCCGTTTATTCTTCGGCGGCGACCTTTACGCCACAAAGATGACTGGTATTCAAATTGATGAAGTTGGCGAACATTATGCCCGCTGCTCGCTCGAATTGACAGATGACCACCGGAACGCTTACGGCGGCGTAATGGGCGGTGTTTACTTCACCCTTGCAGATTTTACATTTGCAGTATCTTCGAATTTCAACCAGCCTAAAACTGTGTCGCTTACGAGCCAGATAAACTTTACGAGCGCGGCAAAAGGCAAAAAACTAATTTCGGAATCGACGCTCATTAAAGACGGAAGGACAACCTGCCTTTATGGAATAAACATAACGGACGAACTCGGCACAAAAATCGCTTTCGTCACGTTTACCGGCATGAAACTAGAAAAGTAACGTCTGATACAAGTGCAAGTCTACGTTGGCCGCTGCGAGCCAGGCACTCTCCCGCCGCACCCGCGACAATGCGACAATTACATCAGTACGTTCAGAACAATAGCCCCCGCAAGAATTGCCAAGCCGACCAGCGCAAACAGGTAATCGCACAAATGATGCTTGTACACTCTAGTGCAGCTTTGACGCGTCCTGAAGTAAAAGCCCCTCAACTCGGCGGCTTTCGCAGTGAATTCTATCTTCCGTACCGCACCCATTAAAAGCGGAAAACAAAGCGGTAAAATCATTCCAAGCTTTTTGAACGGATTTTTAATATCAAAATCAACGCCGCGTGCTTTCTGACTTTCTATAATACCTGACATTTCAGAAGAAAAAACGGGAATAAAGCGGATTGCAGAAGTTAATGTAAACGCATATTTATATGGGATATGAAGTTCTTTGACCATTGTATTTGAAAGGTCATTCAAATTGATTACCGAAATCAAAACAGAAAGCGGCAAAGTCGCGCCCGTAAGCCTCAAAACAAGAAGCAAACCGTTACGTATTCCAATATCTGTTATACCAAAGCTTTTACCAAGCGGAATAACGATGTCACCACGGCGGATTACAAGAATCTGAAGCACAAACAAGAAAAGCGACATTTTAAGAAGTCCCCTGAAAATGCCCAAAGTTCTTTTAAAAAGCCCAGAGCCGGTTTTACCTTCTCCAACAAAGCCTAGCAAAATATCAAAAAGAATTATTCCAAGAAGATAGAAAAACTCTGATGTAACGAATGCTGAAGCACAAAGCAAAGCCGCTACAAAAAGTTTTGTGAGCGGGTGCATTTTGTGAAGAATGGAGTCGCCCTGTAAATAATCCAAAAATCCTTTCATTTTATTCTGCCGCCTTTTTTAGTTCTTTCATTCTGTTTATCATTTCTTCAACCGTAAAAATGCCTTTGTATTCGTCGCCCAAAAGAGTGCATGTCGCCGCAATCTGTGGCTGAAGCAAGCGTGCTTTTTGAAGAAGCTCGTTGTCCATAAGAATTTCACGCGTTTTTCCCTGTGCAAGAATTTCACCGCGATTCATTACGATTACAGACTTTGCAAAATCAAGTACAACTTCCATATCATGACAAACCATTATTACCGTCGTTCCGTTTTCATTCAGTTCCTGGATTCTGCCCATTATTTCCATACATTCACGGTAATCAAGACCTGTAGTCGGTTCATCAAGGATAAGGATTTCCGGATTAAGAGCGATAAGACATGCAAGGCAAAGGCGCTGACGCTGACCACGGCTCATATTGTACGGCTCTACTTTAGGATCGAAGCCGAATTCTGTTATTGTAGCCTGCACTTTGCTTTCAATTTCTTCTTTTGAAAGCCCGTTGTTTTTAAGGCTGAAGGCAATTTCTTCTTCTACCGTGTCACAGCATATCTGCCTGTCAGGGTTCTGGAACAAAAACCCTATATGCTTTGCAAGTGCACTAACTTTCTTGCGTCTTGTATTTTCGCCAAGCACAAAAACGTCTCCCTCGCTTGGCTGTAAAAGTCCGTTACACAGTTTTGAAAATGTCGATTTGCCAGCACCGTTAGACCCGATAATTGCCGTAAAATCGCCTTTTTCTATTTTTACATTAAGATTCTGAACATTTGCCGTTTCATTATAAGAAAAACACACATTATGTAATTCAAGAACTGTTTTGTTTTCGCTCATTTACTGCCTCCCACACATTTTTTTACAAAAGCAGCGGCTTCCTGTGTGTTAAGACAGATTCGCTCTTCTTTTTTCATTCCTGCCGGAGTAAGACCTTCGTCCATCATCTTGCCGGTTAGCGTAAGAACACGCGGACAGTTGATTCCAGCTTCTTCCATTTCTTTTTGATGTGTCAACGTGCTCCGGATCTCGCCGTAGTGAACGACCGTTCCCTTTTCAAGTACAATCAGCTTTTTCACGAACTCGCATAAAAGCATGATTTTTTGCTCTGCGATAATTATTGTTATTCCCTTCTCTTCATTAAGCTTTTTCAAAAGCTCAAAAATCTGAAGTGATGATGCCGGATCAAGCTCGCCCGTAGGCTCATCAAGAATAAGGTATTCCGGCTGCAGCGCAAGAATTGCCGCAAAAACAACCTTTTGCTTCTGCCCGCCGCTTAAAGTGCTGATTTCCCGATGGCGCAACTCGCTTATACCTAAAGCTTCAAGGGCTTCCGTTATCCGTCCTTCTATTTGCTCCGCCGGAACCCCAAAGTTTTCAAGGCCAAAAAGAATTTCGTCTTCCACAAAATAGCTTACAATTTGGCTTTCAATATCCTGAAATACAGAACCAACTTTAAGCGCAAGCTTATCGGGTTTTACTTCAAAAGTATCCTGCCCCTCGATTTTCACAGAGCCGTAAAAATCTCCGGTATAGTGATGCGGAATAAGTCCGTTAAGACAACTGCAAAAGGTTGTTTTGCCCGCACCCGATTCCCCGATTATTCCAACAAAATCGCCTTTTTCTATTTTAAGGGAAATATTTTTAAGCGCATTTTTTTTGGAATCCGTGTACTTAAAAGTCAGTTCCTGTATTTCTATCATTCCATGCTCCTATTTAGAGCTTTCGCAAACAAACGGCTTTTTAATTGCCTTCATTAACGGAGCGTACAAGATAGCCACAATAACTGCATTCAATGCTGCCGTTCCAAGTACAATCGGTACATAAGCCGCCATTGCACTTGGTTCTGAATTGATAACGACAAAAAGTAGAATTGTGAACAATCCACCGGAAACTACAGTACTTACAAATGTATTAACAGCTGCAAGACCAATTTCCATAGGACGATTCTTTGATGGAAGTTTTATTAAAAGGCCCATACAAAGAGCACCTGCGAATTCGGACGCAAAGTTAAGTCCTGCAGTTCCAGGGAAGAACTGGCAAATTGCTCCTGCAAGAATTCCTACTATAAGACTGTACCACAGCTTTGGACGAAGAAGCACAATAACCATACAATACATTGCGATGATAAAATTCGGTTTCATTCCGAAAAAATTGATAAAAGTTCCTACAAAGAACTTCAATACTGCACCTGCTGCAAGCAAAACTGCGGTAAGTAAAAGATCGCGGAGCGGAAGTCCTTTTTTTTCTTTCTGTTCAAGTTCTCTCTTTTCCATAGTCATTTCTCCTAATGCTAATTTTTTTGAATGCACTGCAATATACCGCGCGTTTCTATTTGCAGAAACATTCTTGTTACTACGAATAGTAACATAAGTGATTTGTTTCTGTCAATAGTAACGTGAAAAATTTTGTTTCTTTTCATAGTAACGGGTTGACAATGATGATTTTCGTATGTTACTATACATAGTATCAAAAGCACGTAGTAATTATTTTATAGGAGAATAATATGAAACTTACTGAATTACAGCTTGAACAGATAAGAAATCAAATACGCCGCGTAAAAAAATGCGGCAATCCTTTTTATACGGAACGCTTCAAGAATGTGAATCCCGAAGATATAAAGACTCAGCAGGATTTTGAAAAACTCGTACCGTTCTGCTCAAAACAGGATTTGCGCGACGCATATCCACTGGGACTTGCAGCCGTACCTGAAGAAGAAATTGTACGCATTCACTCTTCAAGCGGAACAACAGGCTCGCCTGTAATTATTCCATATACGCAAAAAGATGTTGATGACTGGGCTACGATGTTTGCCCGCTGCTATGAGCTTGCTGGCATTACACGTAAAGACAGGCTTCACATTACACCCGGATACGGACTGTGGACTGCTGGAATCGGGTTCCAGGCAGGTTGCGAAAAACTTGGCGCAATGGCTATTCCTATGGGACCAGGAAATACAGAAAAGCAGCTCCAGATGATGCAAGATTTGAAATCAACCGTAATCTGCGCAACTTCGTCATACGCCCTTCTTCTTGCGGAACAGGTAGAGGCCCGCAACCTGAAAGACAAAATCTTCCTTAAAAAAGGTATTATCGGCTCAGAAAGATGGGGCGAGAAAATGCGTAACCGCATTAAAACGATTCTTGGTATAGAATTGTACGATATCTACGGTCTTACAGAATGCTACGGTCCAGGAATCGGAATAAACTGCCCGGGCGAAGAAGGCATTCATATATTCGATGACTACGTTTACACAGAGATTCTTGACCCGGTAACAGGCGAGCCTGTTCCAGAAGGCCAGCTTGGTGAAATAACGCTCACAACTCTTGTAAAAGAAGGCGCACCTTTGTTCCGGTTCCGCACACACGACCTTGCGGCGTTTATTCCGGGCGAATGCAAGTGCGGCTGCAAGTTCCCGCGCATCACACCGATTATGGGTCGCAGTGACGATATGGTTAAAGTAAAGGGAAACATCATCTTCCCAAGCACAATAGAAGACGTTATCCGCTCCGTTCCGGGAACTTCAAGCGAATACCGTGCCGTTATAGAGCATGTTGACGGCAAGGACAAGATGACTATTTTCGTAGAAGTTGAGGGCGGAACCGACAGGACAGAAGCCGCTCTTACGATGACATACAACTTCAAGCAAAAGTACAACATGACGCCAGAAGTTAAAGTCGTAGGAATTGGTGAGCTTCCACGAAGTGAGAAAAAAACCAAGCGAATTGAAGACCGCCGTTTTGAGTAAAGCCTTATCCCTCGCTGCCTGTGCAGTGAGGGATTTTTTTTTATTTTTGCCGTTGGCGCTCGGTAACGCGTCATTTTGTAACACGCATTCAGTAGTGCGCCGCCCGAAATGGACTTATGCGATCTTCAGGTTTCTTTCTATTTTAATGAAGCCGAACTTTTTATAAAAATTGTCCACCAGCTTTTTATAAAGCGGAATCGCGCCGGCAATCATCGCCAACGATAGTGGCAGACAAAAAACTGTAGAAATTATTGTGTTCGACACGAACTCTATACCAAAGTAATCTGTTCCTACGCACGGCGTTGACAAGAAGAAGCCGATGATTGCCGGTAGGAAAAAACCTATAGAAAGCAACCCAACAGCCGCAAAAAAAGCACGGTTTCTTGCCGCTTTAAATTCCGGACTTTCTTTAAGCTCTTCTGCGCTCAAAATGTAAGAAAATGGTTTAAGAATCTTTCCATCCAGGATTTCGAAATTGTTTTTCCTAAGAGTCTCGTTTTTGAAGTTCATATGTGCCTCCTTATTAGCCTTTGCGGCAGGAGCGCGGCAGAAACAAAACTTTTCCAGCGCGCCCTGTTAACTATGTACCCAAAGGATAACACAGCTACAGGGACACATAATGTCACTAAACTCGATTATTATAATTTTTTTCTATCCATTTCGTATAATCGCCGCTTTTTATGCCATTAATCCACTCCGGATTGTGCAAATACCAGCGAACAGTAGAAAGCAAACCTTCCTCGAATGTCATTTTACGCTGCCAGCCAAGCTCTGTTTTTATTTTTGAGCAGTCTATGGCATAACGTCTGTCATGTCCCGGTCTGTCTTTTACATACGTAATTGTTTTCGATATATCTTCCGGAGTTCTGTTTTTAACTCCACTTGCAGTAAGCTCGTTCCCAACAAGTTTTATCAGCTCGTTTAAAAGCCGAACATTCTCCCACTCGTTTTCTCCACCGATATTGTACTTTTCGCCGCTTTTGCCAGCGTTAACAATCTGCCAAACTGCACGGTTGTGATCTTCCACATAAATCCAGTCACGGATGTTTTTTCCGTCACCATAAACAGGCAGGGCTTTTCCGTCCTGCATATTAGTAATCATAAGCGGGATAAGCTTTTCAAGGAACTGACACGGACCGTAGTTGTTCGTGCAGTTTGAAAGCGTAACTGGAAGCCCATATGTGTGGAAATATGCCATAACAAGATGGTCGCTAGATGCCTTGCTCGAAGAATACGGGCTGCGTGGGTCATAAGGGGTTGTTTCCGTAAAATATCCAGTTTCACCAAGCGAACCATATACTTCATCAGTTGAAATATGATGGAACAAAACATCATCACGCATCGTTCCATCTGCTTTCTTCCAGAAATTCCGTGCTACATCGAGCAAAGTAAAAGTACCTGTTATGTTCGTCTGCACGAAAGCCTGCGGGCCTAAAACCGAGCGGTCTACGTGACTTTCCGCCGCAAAATGGATAACCGTATCGATATCGTACTGTTTAAAAATCCGTTCTATATTGGCTCTGTCGCATATATCGATTTTCTCAAAGAAATACCGTCTTTTGGTTTCTTCCGCACCAGTTCCAAAAATCGCATCAATATCTTTCAGCGATTCCAAATTTCCGGCATAAGTAAGACAATCAACGTTTATTATCTTTCCCTTAAAGCCAGAGTCTTTGAATGCAGAATTGCCTGAACACGGCATATCAAACAAATAATGAATAAAATTGCTGCCGATGAATCCGGCGCCACCTGTAATAAGTATGTTCTGAAGTTTACGCATTTGTTTATAGCGTACACGCTTTCCGTAAAGAATGCAAGATTTACCGTGATTTATGGCTGAAACGCTATGCGCACTGTCAATTCACTGGTATAATGCCAGTATAGAGGAAACGGATATGACTTTTACCGGCGCAGCATTACGAATTGCAATGTATCTTATAAAATATCAGGGTAAGAAAAGACAGTGCTTACGTCTGGAAAAACAAGGAAAAATTGCCGAACGAGATGCAATTGTAAAGAAGTATGTACCTGGATGGGCTTCATACGTAATTGACCTTGTTGGAAACAAAAAAGCTGTCGTCAACGTAAAAGGTACCGAAAACATCCCGAAAGACACTTCAGTTGTTTTTGTCGCCAATCACCAGAGTTATCTTGATATTCCGCTGATTATCTCCAGTTCCGGTATAGTTATGGGCTTTATCGCAAAATACGAGATTCTTCGCATTCCGTTGCTTTCAGGCTGGATGAAGCTTATGCAGTGCGTTTTCCTTAAGCGCAAAAGCCCGCACCAGTCCGTACAAGCGATGACAAAGGCCGTAGACACAATAAAAAAAGGATATTCGCTTGTTATTTTCCCAGAAGGCCACAGAAGCCGGTGCGACCAGATAAAACAATTCCATCACGGAAGTTTTAAGCTCGCGTTCAGATCAGAAGTTCCGATTGTACCAGTTACTATAGACGGTTCGTTTCATCTGTATGAGGAATACAAAAAGCCGATGCCAGGAACAATAAACATAACGTTCCACCCGCCTGTAAAAACAGCAGGGCTTTCAAAAGAGCAGAAAGATAAGATTCCAGATGAAGTTTTCAACACGATAAAAGCAGAATTGCCGCACCAGGAAGCGTAGGAGCGAAAAACGCCACTTCACTGGCACGTGGCAATTGCAAAACTTACATGCGCTCTATCATGCTCATTACGAGATATGCGTTTTCCAGCGCTGCTTCTTTTTCCAAATAAACTTCTGTAGTGTTTTCCGCTAAATCAGAAATGCACCGTATAATTACGAACGGAACTTTATTCAGATAGCATACATGGGCAATTGCCGCACCTTCCATCTCGACACAAGCCGGGCTGCACATCGCATTAAGAGCACTCTTTTTAATGCTGCTGTTTACAAAAACATCGCCCGTAGCAACTCTTCCCTTCACAGCTTTACGATGAAGCTTGCCGCTTTTTACGCCTTCTTCATAAGTTTTTTCCGCAAGCTCAATAAGCTTTTCATCAGCAGGGAACGCAATTGTACCAAGCCCCGGAACTTCATTCCGCCTGTAGCCAAATTCGGTAGCGTCAAAATCATGGTATATTGCGTCAGTAGAAATAACGGTGTCCATAACACAAAGTTCCTGTGCTATTCCGCCTGCAATTCCAGTATTAATAACGCACGTTACACCGAACTGCAAAATAAGCGTCTGCGTACATATTCCAGCATTAACTTTTCCAACGCCACTTTGAACAAGAACAACAGGGATTTTGCCTATAAAACCTTCAAAAAACTGAAGATGTCCTATATCCGTAGTTTTCTTTTCTGTCATGTTACTGATGATTTCAGCAACCTCAACGTCCATTGCACCGATTATACCAACTTTCATAAATCATATTTTACCATAGGAATTGCTATGGCGCAATGAGTTTCGATGGCTTCAGAGATACGTAAAAAATCATCAAATATTGTAAAACTACACTAAATGCTTCACACAGATGAAATAAAAAGTGTTCAAAAGAGAATAAAAAGAATAAAAATGCGAAAAATGTCAACAAATGCGAAAAAACGCATTGACTTTTTTTAATTATCCTGATAGATTAACAGCATAGCAGCAACGTACAGAAAGACCGCTTTTCTCCTCCTTTGGCGGTCTTTTTTCTTTTAAAGGGAGAAAACAGTTTCCATATATTTTTTTGGATTTGTATAGTATGAACCGCCGTGTGTCGCGTCGTCAAAGAGCATAATGCGGCTTTTGTTTTCAGCCGTGCGCGAGCAGGCAAATAGTTTTTCTGCCATCCAAACTCGGCAGATAGTATCGTTTTTCCCATGGAGAAAAAGCATAGGAATGACCCTTATTTTGATTTTTTTACTTTTAGCAAATAAACGACCGCGCCTTTTTAAGAATTTTAAGGGCGATATATTTTCAAAAAAATGGGAGCCCGATAAAAAGCTGATCAGTGACATATAATGTGAAAGCTGTATAAAAAAGAAACGCTGGAACCTGCTTTTATTTGTGAAATGAGTGTAATAATCCTTAAAAACTTCGCGCAACGACGTAAATGCGCTGTCCGCAACAGCCGCCGAAACAAGCTTGTCCAGTTTTGCCTTGTAGAATGCACGAGATGAAACGCATTGAATTACTGCAGAAGCCCCGAAAGAAAAGCCGTGCAAGATTATTTGTATTTTAGGCTGTGTCTCGTTTTCGCGCTGCGCTGTATCGAACCGCCCCGAAATAAATTTTAGCCAACGGACAAGATCGTTACCGTCAACATAAGAAAGCCCATAGCGCTTTCCACCGCTTTTGCCAACCCCACGCGGATAAACAATGAGCACATCAAATCCATGTTTCAGGTATTCCGCCGCAGGAGCGTACACAGTTTTTACGCTGTCGCCGTATCCCGGGACAATAACGACAAGCTTTCCATCGGCGCCCTTCGTGAAAAAATCACCCTTAAGCGTAACGCCACCGCAGCCCTTTATCGCGAGTTCTTCCTGTCTTACGTCGCCCCCGGAAACGCCCAACAAATCCCCTGGCAAAATTTCACGGAAACCCGCTATCTTCGCCGAATACGAAAAAAAATTGCTTCCCCGCGCAAAATAGCTTCTATATAAAAAATAAGCCGAAGAGAAGAAAACTGTCAAAACTCCGGCGACGGCAAGAATCAACAAAAACATAAAATCAGTCTACCACACAAAAAAATCTATTGCCAATTACATTAGGACATGATTTACTAGAATAAAATAATTAAAGCGAGGTATTTCATGTCTGAAGCGATTAAAATCAATGCAGGCAATTCACCGTCAACAATTCGTAGAGACATCTACGGACATTTTGCGGAACATCTTGGCCGTTGTATTTACGGCGGTTTTTGGGTTGGAAAAGATTCCCCAATTGCAAATATTGAAGGATACAGAAAAGATGTCGTAGAGGCATTCAAAAAAATCAAAATTCCTAATCTTCGTTGGCCAGGCGGATGCTTCGCCGATGAATACCACTGGAAAGACGGCATTGGTCCGCAGGCACAGCGCAAACGCATGATTAACACACACTGGGGCGGAGTTGTCGAGGATAACAGTTTTGGTACGCACGAGTTCATGCGGCTTTGCGAAATCCTTGAATGCAAACCATATATCTGCGGAAACGTAGGAAGCGGAACAGTTCAGGAAATGTCCGAATGGGTAGAGTATATCACTTTCTCCGGAGAGTCGCCCATGTCCAAGCTTCGCGCGGCAAACGGACACAAAGACGCATGGAAGCTCCCAATGTTCGGTGTCGGTAACGAAAACTGGGGTTGCGGCGGCAATATGCGCGCAGAGTTCTATGCAGACCAGTACCGCAGATATCAAACTTATGTCCGCCAGTACGGTGACGACAAAATCTATAAGATTGCCGGAGGCGCAAATGCCGCTGACTACAACTGGACAGAAGTTCTTATGCGTGAAGATGCTCGTTTTATGGACGGGCTCAGCGTTCACAACTACACCTTCGAATATGACTGGGATCACAAAGGTGAAGCCACGAACTTTGACGAGAAAGCTTGGTACAGCACGCTGAAAAACGCATTCGGCATGGATGACCTTGTAAGACGTCATGATGAAGTTATGACAAAATACGACCCTGAAAAACGCGTTGGTCTTATCGTTGATGAATGGGGAACATGGCACAAAGTTGAGCCAGATACTAACCCCGGCTTCCTGTACCAGCAGAACACAATGCGTGACGCTCTTGTTGCGGGTATCGTGCTGAATATCTTCAATAATCACAGTGACCGCGTACACGGAGCAAACCTTGCCCAGGCAGTAAACGTACTTATGTCACCGGTCCTTACGGAAGGCGACAAGATGGTTCTTACCCCGACATGGTATGTGCTCGATATGTACAAGGCTCATCAGGATGCAAAGCTGCTTGAAACAACGTTCGCATCATCTTCAACAGGCATAGAAAGCTACAGAGTTCCAGGCCTTAGCGTTTCTGCTTCAGTTGTGGAAGGCACACAGGATTACACAATCACTGTATGTAACCCCGATTTGAAGAACGAAAAGACGCTTGAAATTGCACTCGACAATCTGCCGAAAGCAATTCAAAAAGCCGAAGCAAAGATTCTTGCCGGCGAAAAGATGAATTCGTTCAACTCTTTCGACAAACCGGATCAGGTTGTCGCAAAAGACACAACAGTAAAGATTACAGGCAAAAACACTTTGGAAGTTAAGCTTCCTGTTGCATCTGTTCTTTCTGTAACAGTCCATGCCTGATAACACCCGGAATCAATCTGCAAGCCAGCCATGCCCGCGTTGTGAACGTGAAAAGCTGGCTGCAGAAATGACACCCGAACGCATTGCACAAATTGCCGCAGAGTTACCGTTGCAAGAAGAAATGGCTGCATCCCCGGCAGAATACAAAGCACGGCTGGAAACTTGCGCCGTTTGCGATGCTCTCCGGGGCAACGTTCTTTGCTCGTGGTGCGGCTGCTATGTCGTGCTGCGGGCAAGACCAAAAGAAAGCTACTGCCCCTACCCCGGCAACGACAAGTGGAAAAAAAACGATATTTAAAAACCGAGAACTGCCTGTTGACAAACTATCTGGGGGGGGTAAACTATAATTATACAAATACTTAAGAGGTGATTTATGTTTTTTGAAATGAAACTTGAAACTTATCTTTTGGGACCAATAATTGTTGCTGCCCTCATCGGTATTGCATATTTTATAGGAAAGATAAAAGGTTTGGACATGAAAGCTTTATATACCAAATGGTTCAGCCAGCTTTTATGCGAGCAAGGTGTAAAAGAAATGTTCAAATCACCTTTCACTTATTGTGCACTATTGATTGAGTTTTCACCTTTTCTTTATATTATTATTCGGGGTATCATCGAACACTTACAGTGGGGTTATAACCTCAATCATTTTATCACAGAGTTTTTTACTCCTTGGCCTTTTTCTCTCATTCCTATTCTTCTCTCTCTTTATGCAGGCTATAAAGCACTTGTTAAAGGTTATAGCTTCAAAAAATACTTCGGAATTTCCTTCATAATCACGCCTATTCTGTCTTTGTACGCAGTAAAACGCTTACAAATCACCCCGGAAGCAGAACGACTCGCCGAAGAACAAGCCCAGCAAAAAGCACAGGAAAAACTTCGCCAAGCAGAAGAAGCTGCTGAGGCAGAACGCCTGCAACGCATAATCCCAAAACAACGTAGCGGTTGCCTTTCTAAAATCTTGCTGCTCATCCTGGTTATAGTAGGTCTCGGCTTTGGTTACAAAAAGCTCATAGCCGATTACGATGGAACTTATGCCACCCAACGCCTTACATATACTGATGAATACGGCATCTGTCTGCTCGTGTCATATCATCCGCAGTACAGGACAGGAAACTCCAACGGCTTTGCTATTGTCCATATTCCGTTTAAGGCTTTGCTCGACTTCGAAGAAATAAGTAAAACTCGCAAAGATTGTGACGATGAAGACATGTATACAAATTATCAAATGCTTGCAAAATATGGAGATAATGCCATCGTAGACTCACTCGCCAAACTCTTTTCAGACGAAATAAAAATGAGCACACGACCATATCAGGTAGGAAGTAACGGTAATTATTTTATCCTGCAAGCCTCCGATGTCGGTTTTTGAAAACATATTGAGAAACAAGCGACACAGTGCTATAATAAACTGATGAATAATACAGTTCTTATAGCAGGTGGAGTTTCACCAGTAAATACATATCTCGCAGAAGCCGCGGAAAGAACAAATTACAAAGTTCTTTCCGCCGACAGTTCACATTCGAAGGGTTCTGCATTTTCGTGGAATCCTGCTTCTCCAATTTCCGCCCGTTCCTTAATCTTGCAGGCGGAAAACACCTTTGAGTCAATTGGAACAGTAATTCTGCCTTTTGACGCAGACTCTTACGAAGATTTTTACTCAAAGCTTTCAGTTGAAACAATCTCAAAAGGCACGGACAATATGATTCTCGGATATTTTTATATAGTATCTGAAATTATAACGCGGTTCGAAAAATACGGAGAAGGAAACCTCGTTTTCTTTTACAACGATGACCCTAACAAAGAAAAAGGCATTCTGGCATCGTCCGGGGCGGCGGCTTTTTGCGCCCTCGCAAAAAAAACAGCGCAGCTTCATGCCGGAAAACCAACAGGAATAATCCTTGTAAAAAGCGAATCGAACGCGTTTCAAGAAGCTGCTGACTGGCTTTTCCAGTATATAACGCAGCCAGGGGCGCAAAAAGCCGCCCTTAACGCAAAATATGCATCGCATTGGCTTAAACCCGGCTCCAAACCGCCGGTTATGATACCTTTCCTTTCACGCTAATCTTATAGGAGTTGAAAATGTCCGAAACCAAAGAAAATTGTAATGTTGGATATAATCAAGAGGAAACCGAAATATCAATCGCATCTATAATAGCACTTGGTTTTAATCATATAAAAGGCGTTTTAATCGCTTTGTGTCTAGGTTTTGTCTTGCTCGGCGGATGGAAGTTTATTTCCACAAAAAAGAGCACGCCGGCACAGAGTGCAAGCATTGAAGAGACACAGAATAAGCTGGAAGCGCTAGATGAACAGATAGCAACCTACGAAATACAGGAAAAAGCTCAGTCTCTTTATAATGATAATGCTCCTGTAATGAAAATAGATCCTGCAAACGCAGTAAAGACCGTAATTATCTACGGAGTTGACAACAATTCCATTGCTACAAATGATGGAAAAATCGTTTCTCTTTCATCTTTTGTTACAGACACTTACGTTTCGTACTTAAAAGTCGCAGATTTACAGACAGCCATAAAATCTTCTCTTGCAAATGAATGGCTACGTGAAGTAATTTCTGTAGCACCTGTAAGTACATCGGATAAAACAAATAGCAGCTCTATTTTTCAGCTGATTATTTATACCGACACAAAAGAAAACGGTGATGAAATAGCAAATGCGATGAATTCTTTTATCAAAGAGAAAATACCCGAAATAAAAGCATTGTCGTACGAACATACGCTGCGCGAAATTTCAAGAACACAAACCGTTAAATATGAAAAAACAATTGCAGATAAACAGATTACTGCCTTAAACGCACTTTCCGAGATAAGCAAGAAAGTTGATGCGGTAAAATCAGAAAAAAATAATGTCACAACGCAGGCACCTGCCACTTTTTCTTTCAAAACTGTTATTAAATGGGCAGCAATCGGAGCTGTTCTGGGTGCGTTCCTTTACTGCTTGTATCTTCTTATCCGCTTTATATCAAAAGCACCTGTAACTTCTTCCAACGAAGTAGAAGAAAGAACAGGCTTACCTTATCTCGGCAGCTATTACCGCAAACGTAACTGGAACAAAAAAGTTGCAGACTCCCTGCTTAATGAGCGCGTTTTCGCTTCGTCCGATGCTGCCGCCTCATTTGCTGTTGAAAGTATAAAATCTATTATTCCTGCAAAACAAAGTGTCCTTCTTGTATCTTCTTTTTACAAAGACGAAAAAATTCCAGAGGTTGCAATAATCATGGATGTCCTTAAAAAAGCCGGATGTAGCGCAACGTTTGCGGGTGACGCGCTTGTTTCCGCAGACTTTATTTCTGAGCTGTCAAAAACAGACAGCATAATAATTCTTGAAGGGAAATGGCGCTCACAGTGGCGTAACATCTATTCCGTATTGCAAGTTATATCACGCAAGGAAAAGAAAGCCGCTGGTTTTATACTCGCTTAACCCGTCCCGGAAAAATAGATGCTTTTTAGACTTGCCCTGAAAAATGTTGTCTCACGGAAAAGCTCATACGCAATCGTTTTTTTTATAACGCTTGCCGTTACTCTTTTTTGTGTTGCCAATGCTGTTTTTGACAGCACGGAGCAAGGTATTCAGAATTGCTTTATATCAAGTTTCACCGGCGACCTGATAATCCGTAGCAAATCTAAAACGCAAGTAAGTCTTTTTGGTGACGACACGCCTGTAACTGGCAACATGACGCGCATAGAAAAGATAATCCCTTACGAAGAAATCAAAAAAACTGTTGAAGCGTTGCCCGAACTGAGCGGATGTGTAAGCCAAGTAACTGGAGCCGGTATGGTTAGTGGCGGGAATGGTTCAAGGGCGTTGTACGTCTTCGGAGTAAATGCACAGGAATATCTGGATGTCATGTCGGCAATAAGCGTAATAGAAGGCGAACCGTTTCTTCCAGGCGAAAAAGGCGTTATGGTTTGCAAAGCCCTTGCAGAATCACTAGGTCTTTCCATTGGGAGCAAGATTCAGTTTTCAGTAGCGGAGGGGGCTTCTTTCCGTATTCGGTCCGGAACTTTGACCGCAATTTTTGACTACGCCACACAAAACGATATTTTTGAACGGTTTGTCATTGCAGACCCGGACTTAGTCCGCGACCTTATGGCACTTAGTAATGGGCTCGATTATACAAGTATTGAAATTGAAGAAGACAAAACAGATCTTCTTGATATCGATATGGACATAGATTCCCTTTTTGATGATGCTTTTGATGTCGATGCAATTTGGGAAGATATCGAAGTTGCCGATGTAGAACCTGAATCAGTTTTTACTGATGAAAACTTTATTACAGAAAGCTTCTCTTGGAATTATCTTGTTGTAAAACTAAAAGATTCATCATCTGCGTCTTCAGTAATAAGAAAGCTAAACAAAGTTTTCAAACAGAACGACTGGCCCGTGGAAGCTACGGACTGGAGGCACGCTGCAGGCAGCACATCTCTTTATCTTTATTGGATGCGCGTAATATTTAATGCCGGTATTCTTGTCATTCTTGCAGCCGGTTTTATAATCATCAACAATACGCTCATAATTAACATACTCGATCAGACGCGTGAAATAGGCACATTGCGCGCAATCGGCGCGAAAAAACGGTTTATTTCATTACAATACATGATAGAAACATTCACGATGACGCTTACAAGCGGAGTTTTAGGAACTTTGCTAGGCATATTAATTTCATGGCTCATAACAAAAGCTCATATAACGCTTACAAATTCTTTCCTTGTGCAGCTTTTTGGTTCTGACGCACTAACACTAAGCGTCACGACAAGCAACATATCATCTTTATTTATGCTTGCTGCCGGTCTTGGCTTTGTAGGTTGGTTGTACCCGGTTGCGACAGCCTTAAAAGTCTATCCGGTTAAAGCAATGGCAGGTGCAAAATGAACGATGCACTTAAAATGAGCCTTCGCTCCATAGTTTACCGCCGCAAGCAATACATATCCATGTTTCTTGTATGCCTTTTTGGTGTGGGTATTTCAATTTTTTCTATATTTCTGATTAACGGAATGCTTTCTGCCCTTGAAAACAAAGCACGCATCTATTATGGCGGTGACTATCAGTTTATGGGCGGCTCTTATGACTACGAACTTTTCGATTACGATGATTATATTGAAGACTTAAAAACCGTATTCCCAAAAAACACGACAATAGCACCCCGTTTTGATTATAACGACGGATACGCAGCCCTTTATTTTGAAGGAGTCGGGGTGAGGCAACGTGTCATAAAAGGCGTTGACTTTACAGTTGAGAGGAAGCTCTTCAGTAGTTTGAACTTTGATTCTGGCTCAATTGAAGGAATGGCCGGTTCAAACGGAATTCTGCTTTCTGCCGCGATAGCGGATATCCTTGAGGTAAATACCGGCGATTCCATTACGCTGATGATACATACCAAAAACCAAGGAATAAACACTGTGGAGCTTGTTGTAAACGGCATCTTCACTGACTCATCGCTTTTTGGCATGTATACCTCTTATATGGATATAGATTGTCTTCGTGACGCATACAGATACCCGGGAAACTGCATAAACCGTATATGTATAACATTGCCCGAAGGATATGACGCAGAAAACCTTGCAGAAACGTATCAAACCATGCTTGAAGCGAAATATCCCATGTACGGGCAAGTATCAAATAAACAGCTCTATTATGATCACAGGACTGATATGGGCTTCCCGAACTACGCCTTGATTAAACTGAGCGCAAACCTTAACGACGTTCAAATCCTTATTGACGCCATGAAGTTTATATCGAGCTTTATAATCATCATTCTTATGCTCATTATTATAATCGGTGTAAGCAGTACGTTCCGAGTCATCGTTATAAAGCGCATAAATGAGATAGGCATTTACAAGGCAATAGGAATGCGTTATGGAAAAATAATGGGCATGCTTCTAACAGAAACAATGCTTCTTATCATTTCTGGCTGTATTTCCGGGCTTGTGTTCTCACTTATTCTTTGCCTGTTCGCTAAGTTTATTAACTTTTCATTCATCCCCGCGTTCGATATATTCCTTAAAAACGGGGTACTAGTACCAAATATAAATATAGTGTATTTTATAATTCTGGCAGCCGTAATAATTGTAACTACTTTATGCGCTGTTTATTTAAGAATAAGGAAATCTGTAGCAGTTCCCCCGTGTGAGGCACTTGCCGTTACTGAATGAACTGCTATTTTTAACAGGGCATTGTATGAGAAAGATATTATTTTCTATTCTGACGGTTTTTATCTGTACTGCTTCTCTTTTTGCGGCAGATTATGACAACCTGCTTAAGCAGGCCGAAGATTCTACAGCTTTTTACAACACCGATTTCAGCGCAAACTATACGCTCGTTCAAGAAAAACCAGGCGAAGGAAAAACCATTACAGAAGCGATAATGTACCGCCGCGACTCCGCAAAGATGTGGACAATTCTTATTACTGGTCCCGCAAGTGAAAAGGGGAAAGGATATCTGCAATACGACGATAATATCTGGTTTTACGACCCGGCGGATAACTGTTTTACGTTCACAAGCGCAAAAGACAAATTCCAGAATACTAATGCCACAAATGCAGATTTTGCACCACAAAAATACTACAGCGATTATGCCATAGAAGAGTCAGAGCAAGTTAAGCTCGGAAAACTTGACTGCGTGCAATTCACCCTGAAAGCAAAAGTAGAAAACGTTGATTACCCGATGGTTAAACTTTGGGTAACGATTGATGACGGACTTGTCCGCAAAAAAGAAGATTATTCGTTGAGCGGAAGAAAGCTGCGGACAACGGCAGTCCCTTCGTATCAGCTTGTTCAGGGTGAAGGAAAGAAATATTCCATACCTGTCAGCATGCTCATTCAGGACAATCTTCGCGGCAAGAAAATAGGCAATGAAATGCAGTACGAAAAAACACAAATAACCATAAAGAACGTCTCTTTCAAAACAGTGAGCGATTCTGTCTATACAAAACCTTATCTTGAACTTATGGGTGGAAAATGAGAAAAACTATTGCCGTTTTTCTCCTGATAGTCCTCTCTTTATTTCCGATATATGCGGGCGCAGAGATAATTGACGAAACCGCCGGATTAGATTCTTATGCCGAATACGATGATATTGATGATTTTGATGCTCTTTTTGAGGATGCTCCGGACGACATTGTAGTAGAAGAAGCTGAAATTCCGACAACACTTTCACAAGAAACGGAAAAAACTTCTCTTTTGAATCTTACCGGCAGCTTTACGGCAAAAGCCGGAATTGTATGTGTGTACGACGACACAAACACTGAATCCAAGTTCACACCAGGCGGTTTGCTAGAAATGAGCAATACACTTTCCATGAGCGTAAAACCGGCTGATATTTTCAGTGTTTACGGCTCTTTGAACACTGCCTTTTCCAACGAATTCACGCTTGATGTGTCGTCTTTATACTTTAATTCGCTTTTATTTGATTCGTTATACCTTTCTGCCGGTAAGAAAAGCATTTCGTGGGGAAACTTACGTATTTTCGAGAACGAAGTGTTAGCTGACTCCGGAAGTGGTGTTTCGTGCGAAATCCGCTATCCGTGGAAACTTGGCACAATAACAGCCGTTGTTCTGTACGACTATAACACATACGGAGTTTCTAATTTTTCTTGGAAAAGCATGAGTTTTGCCGGAGCAGCAGACATTACGATTCTTAACACGAACATTAATGCGTTCGTAAGGAAATATCCGGTCGCAGAGAATCCTTCTGACAAGCTGCTTACGGGACTTGAACTTAAACGCACTTTTTTCGGCTTCGACACGTATGTACAAGGGAACGCAGTTTTTGCCGGCGGTTTCGACAAACTTGCCGTTACAGGCGGATTCTACAGGCTATGGGACGGTTTTACGCCTAATATCGGGATAAACATTGAGTATCAATATGCATACGAGCCGCACGCCCATCAAAGCGCAAACATTCACAGTCACATTATCAATGCTGAATTCGGCATAAGAAGGATTGGTACGTCGAAAAACATGAAAGGTGCTGTAAAATGGAGCCACGACTTTATTAAAGCAAATGGAAACATTGATGTTGTGTTTATTGTGTCTTCGCTTATTCCGTATGCGGATTGGACTAATGGAGTAAAAATCACATACGGCGGCGGCTATTCAGTTCCTAAAATTGAATTTGGAACTACGCTTTCTTTCAGCCTGGATTATTAGCTCCTGAAAACCGCCATTACCGGATATTGCTTCAATAGTAACGCTTATTTTCAGTTCTTTATGTCGTTGACGATATGACCGTCAGAAATTTGAATAACATGGTTTGCCATTCCGACAATCTTTTGGTCATGGGTCGAAAATACAAAAGTAGTCTTAAGCTCTTTGTTCAGTTT
>JAEEGK010004744.1_pt1 | contig 33133 bp, 33 predicted proteins | sample 8958771 | NCBI WGS metagenome assembly JAEEGK01 (sample SAMN16246547, study PRJNA631951) | gut metagenome | biome: gut microbiome; feature: rumen; material: SC-attached | host: Bos | place: Iran: Karaj | collected 2018-10 | reverse complement strand
TAAGCTGACGGACGAAGAGTTGGCTAAGATAGCGGAGCTTGATAAAAATGAGAGATATTATCACAGGACAGATGAGCAGCTTGTCCAGTTTGCAGGCTGGAGACCGACCTTTGAAAAGGCGTGATATTAAGAGTACGTCTCTGTTGTTAATGGTTCTTCTTGCGCTGATTGTTGCCAGGACAAAACATGATGAAAGCCAGCATGAAGGATTTGACTTTGCAATAAAATATGGGATATAGTTATTCTACGAAAATATTTAAGTCTTTTAAGAGGGGGACTCAAATGGCTTCTTTGAAGGATATATCTCTTAAATGTGGGGTATCTATCGCTACAGTAAGTAAAGCAATCAATAATAAAAATGATATAAGCGATGAAACGAAAAGCCAGGTTATAAAGGCAGCAAAAGAGTTGGGGTACTGTTTTTCTTCAAGAACACTCAATGCAATCAGGACAAATAGCATAGGTGTTTTGTTTGTTGATGAATCTCACAGTGGGCTGTTGCATGATTATCATGCGGGAGTATTAGACAGCTTAAAACGCACATTAGAAGACCGCGGGTACGATATAACATTTATTAACTGTAGTACCAAACAAGCTAATCCTATGACATATTTGGAACATTGCCGGCAGCGTCGATTTGATGGGGTAGTGCTGGCATCAATTGACTTTGATAGCCAAGGTGTAAGAGAGTTGATTCAAAGTAATATACCTCTTGTGACCATAGATCATGTTTTTGATAATAGAATTTGCGTAATGTCTGATAATGTCGGAGGAATGAACGAACTAATGGAGTACGTTATTTCCAAAGGACATAGTAAAATAGCATATATTCACGGCACTCCTTCTGCTGTTACCAGCGGCCGCCTTGCCGGATTTTTTCGTGCTGCAGAACGACATTGCATAAGCATACCGGAAGAGTATGTCATGGAGGTACCGTATCGTGATGTTGATGCTACATATATGGCGACAGAGTCTCTACTTGGACTTCGCAATCCTCCTACTTGCATATTGTTTTCAGATGATTTTGCTGCAATGGGTGGACTTAATGCATTAAGAGCAAGAGATATTAGGGTTCCTGAGGATATGTCTGTTGCAGGTTATGATGGCATGCGTGCTTTGCAGTACCTGGATCCGGGACTTACAACTATTGTGCAAGATATCAATACCATAGGGCGTGTTGCTGCTGAAAAACTTGTAGATCTTATTGAAAATCCAAGAACTACAATTGTAGAACAGGTAGTTATCCCTGCAAAACTATCTGAGGGACATACAATTTCAGATATTTCTGCAAGAAATAAGTAATAAATATATATAAAGATAAAGCAGGCATAGTTAGCGAAAATAGTTTCGTTAATTATGCCTGCTTTTTGTTCAATTCATACGGAAAAAAGACGTAAGATCCTCGCAAAAGAGTATATAAAGTTGCAAAATGTACAAAGTGTACAAATATGAATGAGAATATATTGTTTATTTGTGCATGTTGACTTATAATTACCTTACTAAAAAGTTTTCGACATCAATTGCTGCAACGTTAAATAATCTTAATGGGAGGAAGAACAATGAAAAGAAAAATGTTATCAACACTTCTTGCTGTGACCATCATGGTATCAGGCATAGTCGGATGTGGCAGCACAGGAGCGAATACCGCGGCAGATGATAAAACTGCAAATTCCGAAAGCGGCACATCGAGCGCGGAAGAAGATGCGTCTGGTACAACAAGTATCCCAAAATCTGATGTTTACAAGGGAGAAACTAATCAGCAGAGTTATCCGATTAGTGATGAAAAAATTACTTTAACTTATTGGTATCCATATGCTAATTCTATCGGAACACTGTCTGATTACAATGATAGTGAATTTTTCCAGTGGCTTGAAGAAAAAACAAATATTCACATAGAATTTATAGTTCCGGCAGCGGGCGAAGAGAGCCAGGCATTCAATAATCTGTTTATTTCAGGAGAACTGCCGGATATCATGTATACCCAACCGCAGTACCATATGTATCGTGATGGCATGGATGCAGCTATAGACGATGGCTATATTGCTGACATCAGCGAGCATCTGGATTGGGCTCCGAACTATGTGAGTTGGTTAAATAGCATTGATACTGCAAAACAGGACGTATTCACTGACTCCGGAAAGATGTATGGATTCTGGAGCTTCTGGGATAATATGGAAGGCGGCTACGCAGATCAGGGACTTTCAATTCGTAAGGATTTCTTGGATAAGGTTAATATGGATGTTCCTACGACCTATGATGAATGGGAAACTGTTCTTACAGCATTTAAGGATCAGCTTGGAATAGAAGCTCCTTTCTACACTTCGAAATACGGAATTGACTATGGCGAATTTATGGCAGGTTACGGAGTTGCTCCAAGATTTTATCAGGTAGATGGTACCGTTAAGTTTGGTCCTATGGAAGATGCATACAAGGATTATCTTACACTTCTTAATGACTGGTATAAAAAAGGACTTCTCGATCCGGATTTTGCAACCAGAAAGTCAACAGGAGTAGCAGCCGATAACGATATGATTCTCAACGACAAGGTAGGTGCATTGGTTGACTGGGGAACTCGTATGACAGATGCATATATTTCAAGAGGTGCTGTAAATAAAGATTTCTATGCAGTTGCAGCTCCTCAGCCTAAGAAGAGCGCAAGCGATCCTGATCCTGCATGGAGAGAGGTTAATAACAATTACCGCGACTTACAGGCAGTTTGTCTTACTGTAAATTCAAATAGTGAGCATCTTGAAGAAGCAATCCGCTGGATAGATAGTTTCTATGCCAAGGATGTATACCTTAATGCAAACTACGGCATTGACAGCGAGAAGGATACAGTTTGGAATGAAGCTGATGATGGTCATCGTATTGGTAATTATGATTTCAGATATAACAATCCGGATGGACTGGATTCTGCTACAGTAGCTGCAAAGTATTGGGCAAAGAATCCACCTATAAGATGTGAGGCTGCTCAGATTGAACAGATGCCGGCTGATAGAGCCGAGTCATATGCTGTTTGGTCCAAGTATGCACCGACTAATTACATTCCGGTAACAGTTACAATGACATCCGAAGAGAATGAGGAATATACTCAGTATTTCACAGATATAGAAGCATATATACAGGAAAACGAAGTAAAGTTTATCAATGGCGAGAGATCACTCGATGAATATGACGCTTATAGAGAAACACTTAAAGAAATGGGTATTGAAAAGTGTATTGCCCTTAAGCAGGCAAGCCTTGATCGATATAACAACAGATAATCTTGATTGAAAAACGCCATGAGATGAAAGGTGAAAACTATGAGTTCAATTAAAACAGTAACTAAAAAGAAAAGCTTTGGACAACGACTTAAAATCGAGATAAAAAATCACTGGCAGATGTATCTGTTGGCGTTGCCGGTAGTTTTATATTTCTTCATCTTTAATTATGCACCGATGTTTGGCATCGCCATGGCGTTTGAAAAATATCAGGTTAAAAAGGGAATATTGGGGAGCCAATTTGTAGGCTTATCTCATTTTCAGAGATTTTTTACTTCGCCATACTTTTGGAGGCTCCTCAAAAATACACTTTTGATAAGCTTTTACGGGCTTCTGTTTTCATTTCCGCTTCCAATCATATTTGCACTTTGTCTTAATGAAGTACGAAATGGGAAATTCAAGAAGGTAGTGCAGACTATTTCATATCTGCCTTACTTTATTTCCGTAGTCGTTGTCGTATCAATTTTGTTTGACTTTGGTAAGGCAAATGGACTTATCACTAATATAGCATCATTATTTGGCTGGAGCGGTGGTGCGGTCATATCTTCTGCAAAATGGTTCAGAAGCCTGTATATAGGCTCCAATTTATGGCAGCATTTGGGTTATAACTCAATTATTTTTATTTCAGCTTTGGCGGCTGTTGATCCCACACTATATGAAGCTGCAAGAATTGATGGTGCAAACCGTTGGAAGCAGACTCTTCATGTAACACTGCCCGGAATTGCTTCGACAATAATTGTTCTTTTGATATTGAGGCTTGGGCAGATAATGGGGGTCGGATACGAGAAAATAATCTTGATGTATGGGCCTTCAACATACGAAACAGCTGATGTTATTTCCAGCTATGTATACCGGGTAGGAATTTTGGATGCGGACTACAGCTATTCGACAGCTGTAAATCTATTTAATTCGCTTGCTAATATGATAGTTCTTTTTACAGCAAACTTTATTAGCCGCAAGGTTAATGAAACGAGTATATGGTGAGGTGGTGTGAAACTATGTATAGACGATCAACAGGTGAAAAAATATTTGCAGTATTCAATACCATATTTTTAATATTGCTGTGTATGATCTTTTTTCTTCCGGTATGGCATGTGGCGATGGGCTCTATAAGTGATCCCTTAAAGGTAGCAGCAACAAGTGGCTTATATATCAAACCTGTAGGAAAGGTTACACTTGGTGGTTATAGATTGATACTGCAAAATTCAACAATACTTAGAGCCTATGGTAATACCATTATCTATGTCGTGGCAGCGACAACTTTTGGGCTTATATTGAACATTCTTGCAGCATATGTCATGAGCACGAAGGGCTTAATGTTTGGAAAAGCTTTTGCATTATTTGTAGTGTTTACGATGATTTTTAACGGGGGACTGGTTCCCACTTTCATGGTTGTAAATAAGTTAGGAATGATGGATACAAGATGGGCACTTATTATCCCCGGAGCGCTTTCTGCTTATAACATCATTATTATGAGAACCTCTTTTTCAGAGATTCCTCGTGAAATGCTGGATGCAGCAAGCATTGATGGAGCCAGTGAATTTAAAATTCTAACAAGTATCATTCTTCCGGTAAGTAAATCCATCATCGCGGTAATAATATTATTCTATGCAGTTCAACATTGGAATGCCTGGTTTAATGCTGCACTGTATCTGCAAAAGTCAAGAGATCTTTATCCTTTGCAGCTAACTCTTCGGGAAATAGTACTTCAGGCAACAGAGAATTCAATTGTTGCAGATGCGGATGGGCAGGATGTAATGATATACCGTCCTTTGATCAAGTACGCGACGATTATGATTTCAATCATACCGATGATGGTTCTTTATCCGTTTGTTCAAAAGTATTTTGTCAGTGGTGTAATGATAGGCGCTGTAAAAGGCTAAATTTATTATAAAGTCAGGAGAAAAGTATGGAATATAAAACACTATGTCCGTTTCCAAAGGATTTTTTATGGGGCGGCAGTTCTTCAGCATATCAATGTGAGGGAGCCTGGGATGAGGATGGGAAGAGTCCCTCTGTACAGGATTGTAAGCCAATAGAACCGGGTAATAGCGATTGGAAAGTTTGTGTGGATCATTATCATCGATTTAAAGAAGATATTGCCCTCATGGCTGAAATGGGCTTTAAAGAATTCCGTTTTTCAATTGCCTGGACACGTATCATTCCTGATGGTGACGGTGCAATTAATCCCAAAGGCGTATCGCATTATCACGAGGTTATAGATGAGTGTTTAAAATATGGTATTGAGCCTGTTATCACACTTTATCATTTTGATCTTCCTCAGATATTGCAGGATAAATATGGCGGTTGGGTAAGCAGACAATGTATAGATGATTTTGTTCGTTACTGCGAAGTATGCTTCAACGAATATGGCAACAAGGTCAAATACTTCCTTACAATAAACGAACAGAACATGATGACAATGTACAACATGGGAGACTGCAAGAACGATAAAGAGCGTTATCAGGCTAATCACCATATGATAGTAGCGATGGCAAAGGCAACTATCAGATGCCATGAGATTTGTAATGCCAAAATAGCTCCTGCGCCCAATATCTCATGTGTATATCCTGCTTCATCTGCACCTCTTGATAATCTTGCAGCGGCGGATTATGACCAGTTCAGAAATAGATTGTATGTTGATACAATTGTGTTTGGTGAATACCCGGAAGCTTTGAGTGAGTATTTCCGCCAGAGAGGATGTATGCCTGAAATTACGGATGAAGATCTAAAGATAATGAAGGCAGCTCATCCGGACTTTATAGCTTTTAATTATTATGGGGCAGATACAGTAAGATATGTATCACTTGAAGAAGGAGAAAAAATAAAGGCGGCAGGGCGACGTGAAGGAGCTAATCCTGAAGAATTTATGATAGGAATGCAGACAGAGCCAGGCATGGCTGTTAGCGTTAGTAATCCTCTTCAGGAGAAAACTTCATATAATATGGGAATTGATCCTGTGGGACTAAGACTTACCTTACGTCAACTCTGGGAAAGGTACAAACTTCCGCTACTTATTACCGAGAATGGATGCGGTGTGAAAGATGAACTTACACCTGACGGAAAAGTAAACGATGAATATCGTATAGATTATCTCAGAAAGCATATTACAGCATGCAGAGAAGCAATAACTGACGGTGTCAAACTTTTTGGATATTCGCCATGGTCAGCTTTTGATCTTATCTCCACACATCAGGGTATTACAAAGAGATATGGATTTATTTATATTAACAGGGATGAAAAAGACCTTAAAGACCTGGCAAGAATAAAGAAAGATTCTTTTTTCTGGTACAAAAAATGTATTGAAAGCAACGGAAAAGATTTAGATTGACCTATATATTTAAAACGAGAAAAGAGGAAATATATGCAGAAATGGGCCAGACTTCTTTATCAGCCAGCGCTTCCACTTTATGAAGGCAAAAGGACAACATCCAGTCCGGAACATATAGATATTTCAAGAAGAACAGCTGTAGAAGGTATGGTTTTACTGAAAAACACCAATTATGTGCTCCCGTTGGATATCAATACAAAAATAGTTCTTTTTGGAAAAGCCTCTGCTGAGTATATAAAGGGCGGGGGAGGTTCGGGAGATGTGTCCTGTAAATATGTCAGATCGCTCTACGATGGATTGAAACTTAAGGGAGTCAAAGTATTTGAGCCACTTATAGATTTCTATAAAATGGAACTTAAAGAGCAATATGAAAAAGGATATGTACCTGGTTTGACTAAAGAGATTACTGTGCCTTCTGACCTTTTGGAAAGCGCCACTAAATTCTCGGATGTTGCGATAGTTGTGCTAAATCGGTATTCCGCTGAGGGGTGGGATCGTTGCGACATAGAATGTAATAACGAATTTGATCCCTGGCCACCTAAACCAAGTTTACCCAAACTGTCAGGTAAAGTTTTTCCAAAGGGAGATTTTTACCTTTCTTTTGCAGAAGAAGAAATGATAAAGACGGTCACAGATAGCTTTAAAAATGTGATTGTAGTTCTTAACACAGGTGGTGTTATCGACTGCAGGTGGATAAGAGATAATGATAAGATTTCAGCTGCTCTTTTAATGGGACAGGCCGGTATGGAAGGCGGAGTTGCTGCGGCCGAGATACTTCTTGGACTGGAAAACCCTTCCGGAAAATTGGCTGACACTTACGCAGGCAGGATTACAGACTATCCATCAACGGAAAGTTTTCACGACTCCTTTGACTATGTAGAGTATACCGAAGATATATATGTAGGTTACAGATATTTCGAGACTATTTCCGATGCGGCCAGTAAGGTGGTATATCCTTTTGGTTATGGGCTTTCCTACACTTCCTTTAAAGAAGAAGTAGTAAGAACTCAGGAGAGTGACGAGGGATTTTACATTGATATCAGAGTAACTAATACAGGTAATAGAAAAGGGAAAGATGTCGTTGCAATTTATGCTTCAGCGCCTAGAGGGAAACTTGGAAAAGCTTCAAAAGTTCTTGCAGATTTTGCAAAAACAAAAGAACTTTTTCCAAATGAGAGCGTTGTGATTCCACTTCATGTGAAAAAGTATTTGCTGGCTTCTTTTGATGATTTTGGGCGTATTTGTGAAGCTGCATATGTTCTTGAGGCTGGACGATATGAATTTTATCTTGGATCGGACGTTCGCAATGCCTTAAAAATTGATTTCTGCTTTGAACTTGAGAGCGACGAAGTGCTATGCAGGCTAACTCATAAGCTTGTGCCTGTTGAATTGTCAAAGAGACTTTTATGTGACAGTTCATATGAGGAAATGCCACGTGGAGCGCATAGGGATATAAATGAAAGTTTTATAAAACGAATGTCACCCGGAACAGAAGAAGCCATCGCTCCTGAGGTTCGCCACGTAGATAGGCATCTCTTGATGAATAACCTCAAAGAAGGAGCGTCGCCGTTAATAGATGTTGCCAAAGGTAAAATAACTGTTGATCAATTCCTTGCTCAGTTAAGTGATGATGAGCTGATTTTTCTATTGGGAGGTCAGCCAAATACAGGTGTTGGGAACGTATATGGATTTGGTAATATGCCTGAGTATGGCATACCAAATGCTCAAACTGCTGATGGACCTGCAGGAATAAGAATCGACAAAGAAACAGGCATTGTAACTACGGCATTTCCTTGCGCAAGTGTAATAGCATGCACGTGGAACAGAGAAATTGCCAGAGAAGTTGGATTTGCCGGCGGCGAAGAGCTTAAGGAAAATAATCTTTGCGTATGGCTTACACCTGCTGTTAATATTCACAGAAATCCCATGTGTGGTAGGAATTTTGAATACTTTTCAGAGGATCCGTATCTAACAGGAAAAATGGCAGGAGAGCTTGTTAGTGGTATTCAGGAAAATGAAGTTGGGGCATGTGTAAAGCATTTTGCGTGTAACAACAAAGAGACGAACAGAAAGCATTCAGATTCACGAGTTTCAGAGCGTGCGTTAAGAGAAATCTATCTGAAAGCTTTTGAAATCATTGTGAAAGAAGCAAAGCCTTATACCATTATGTCCTCCTATAATGCTATTAATGGGGTAAGAGCATCAGAGAACAAAGAACTACTGACAGGAATACTTAAGGAAGAGTGGAATTTTGATGGCCTTGTCATGACTGATTGGTGGTGCCGTTCTGAACAGTACAGAGAGATTCTTGCAGGCAATGATCTTAAGATGGCTACAGGATTTCCTGAACGCGTTAAAGAGGCCATGGAGCTCGGAGCACTAAAACGAAGTGACCTGCTTCCATGTGCAAAGAGAGTAATTGAAACAATACTTAAATTTTGATCTCTTGATGAATTAAGGAGATGTTATGAGCGGTGGGAAATTATTGAATATTTCCTACCGCTCTTTATTAATGGCATGAGAAAGATGTTGCATGAGATATTTTGCGAGAGAATCAGATAGAGAACAAACTTTTTAAACCATATCTTGACACGGTGTCAGAATGGCTATACAATAAAATTGACACGATGTCAGAATAAAAATATGGAGTTCAGATATGCCAAAAGGATCCCCTGAAAGAACCGCAGCAAGAAAAGAAGAAATCATAAACGCCTGCGAGAAACTGTATCAAACCATGAGCTTTAAGGACATAACACTTAAAGAGATCGGGAATGAAACCTCTTTTTCAAGACCCACCATATATAACTACTTCCAGACAAAAGAGGAGATATTCCTTGCACTGTTTGAACGTGAGTATATGAGATGGAATGAGGAATTAGAATCTATCCTTCATGACAATGAAAAGCTTACCAAGAAACAGGTTGCTGAGAAGCTCGCAACATCCATCGCGAACAGAAAACAGCTCTTAAAGCTCCTTGCCATGAATAATTACGACATGGAAGCAAACAGCAGGCATGAACTTCTCATATCCTTTAAGGTGGCGTATGGCCGGTCTTTGAAGAACGTGGGCAAGATACTTACCAAGTTCTGTCCTAAGAAGTCGGAAAAAGAGATCCGGGACATCATATATGTCTTTTTCCCATTCATGTTTGGCATATATCCATACACTTCAGTAACAGACAAGCAGCAGGATGCCATGAAACAGGCAAATGTGGACTACGTATATCAGTCCGTTTTTGAGATAACCAATAACTGTCTGCTGAAGCTTTTATAAAGTGTGAAAGGAACTTAGTGTAATCTGTTTTTGTGAAAAGGAGATGAAATAAGATGGCAGAAAAAATCGTACAGACAGCAGGAAGAGAACAGCTTGGAGAATTTGCACCGATGTTTGCGCACTTGAATGATGATGTGCTCTTTGGCGAAGTATGGAATGAAGCAGCGATTGACGTTAAGACCAAATGTATTATTACAGTGGTTTCGCTTATGGCTTCAGGAATCACAGATTCTTCCCTGACATATCATCTTCAGAATGCGAAGGCTCACGGAGTTACCAGAGAAGAGATTGCTGCGATTATAACCCATGCTACAATGTATGTAGGATGGCCTAAGGGCTGGGCGGTTTTTCGTCAGGCAAAAGAAGTATGGAATGAAAAAGAACCTGCGACATCAGAAAAAGAAAAGTATCAGAATACCATCTTTTTCCCAATTGGAGAAGAAAATCCTTATGGAGAGTTCTTTGTGGGACAGAGCTATCTTGCACCCATATCTACCGAGCAGGTACCGGTGTTTAATGTAACCTTTGAGCCCGGATGCCGCAATAACTGGCATATCCATCATGCCAAAAAAGGCGGTGGTCAGATGCTTATCTGCATCGGTGGAAGAGGATATTATCAGGAATGGGGTAAAGAAGCAGTTGAGATGACGCCCGGCAAAGTAATAAACATTCCCGCAGAAGTAAAGCACTGGCATGGAGCAGCACCGGATTCATGGTTCTCGCATCTGGCAATCGAGGTAGAAGGCGAAGAGACGAGCAATGAATGGCTGGAAGCTGTATCAGATGGAGACTACGGCAATTTATCATAAATCATAAATAGGAGGGTACAAAAGATGTTGACGGTACTTGCGGCGGTTTTATTGGCTATTGGAATTACAGCGTGTGGAAATAATGATGTTCAGGCAGTTAATGATGCTGCGGAAATTAATGATGTTGCGGAAGTTAATTCGTCAAAAGAGACAGAGAGTACGAATGAAGACAGTAGCGTCCTTGTCGTATATTTCTCCGCAACCGGAACCACTAAAGGAGTTGCAGAAACTATTGCAAGTATAACAGGTGCAGATACTTACGAGATCAAAGCAGCACAGGAGTACACAGATGCTGATCGTGACTGGAACAATTCAGATAGCCGATGCACCAAGGAACAGAATGATCCCGATGTCAGACCTGAGATCGGCAGTGAACCAATTTCACTTGATGGATATACAACCATCTATATAGGTTATCCAATCTGGTGGGGGCAGGAACCTCGCATAATGGATACCTTCGTTGAGAGCTACAACTTTGACGGGATTACTGTGATTCCCTTCTGCACATCCGGCAGCAGCGCAATAGGCAAAAGCGGGCAGAATCTTGCAGATAACGCCGGAAGTGGAACATGGCTTGACGGAAACCGCTTTGGAAGTGACGCGACAGAGGATGAGATCAGATCCTGGATAGAGGGGCTGCAGTAAAGAAAGAATGAGATTTATACAAAGAGCAATTATCAGGCAATGTAAAAATCGCAAAATTTGCACTATCAATTGTCGCAATATGAGAAGTAATTGATTTTAATGTGAGGTTATTATGAAATGTATGACAAAAGGTCAGGGTGAAAAACGCACAGGATAAGGATCTATCTGATAGATGAAAAGAAATAAAACTACGATCATAGATGAAAAAACACCGCTACTTGTATTGGCAGGGCCAATGTTTCTGGAGCTCCTTCTCAATACCATGCTTCACAATGTTGATACTGTAATGCTAAGTCACTACGACGAATATGCAGTGGGAGCGGTGGGAAATGCAAATACCATTATGTTCATGATGATCATACTTTTTAATATTATAGCCACAGCTACAAGCGTAGTTGTGGCTCAATATCTTGGTGCCAAGATGTATGAAAGCATGAACATGATATATACACTTGCGATCGTTGTGAATCTTGTATTTGGAATCGCGCTGAGCGCGGCCTTTTGCGCGGCGAATCCGTTTATTATGAACTTCTTGCACGTATCACCTCAGATGCGTGCATTCTCAATGACATATATTTATATTGTTGGTGGCGGCGGCTTTTTGATGGCGGTTTCCAACGTTATGCTTCAGATACTTAGGTGTAACGGATACACCAAGATCGGTATGTGGGTTACCTTTGGAATCAATATTATTAATATAGTCGGCAACTATTGCTTCTTGTACGGACCTCTTAAATTCATGAACATGGGAGTTGCCGGTGTTGCCATATCAACAGTTGTGGCAAGATTTATCGCGGTGGTTGCTCTCATTGTCTTTTTCTATGTGACAGGGACAGGAAAGCTGTCACTTCGCTATCTGAACCCATTCCCCGGAAAGCTCCTTTCACGAATGATAAAGATCGGACTTCCTTCTGCAGGAGAGAATCTTACCTACAACCTTTATCAGACAACGCTTCTTTCTTTTGTAAATGCAATGGGAAATGACGCGGTTAATGCGAGAGCGTATTGCAACACCATTATTTCTTTTGCCATGATATTCTCAAACGCTGCGGCCATGTCAACACAGATAATCACAGGTCACCTTGTGGGAGCCGGCAAGACGGATGAGGCATACAAAAGAGTCTTCAAGACCCTTAGAACTTCGATGCCAATAACAATTGCTCTGTCTAGCGTCAACGCGATCCTTTGCAGATACACGTTGCACATTTTTACGGACAATCCAAATATCATCAACCTTGCGCAGGCAATAATGATAGTGGATATTTTTGTGGAGATAGGCAGGTGCCTTAATATGACATTTGTTAGCAGTCTCAAGGCAGCAGGAGCATACATATTCCCGTTCATCGCGGGCCTTGTCTGCAACTGGGGACTTGGACTTACCACCGGATATACTGTGGGAGTCGCGCTGGGACTGGGCGTCGCCGGTATCTTCATAGGTACAGCCACGGATGAATGTATCCGAGGCCTCATCGTCATGTATTATTGGTATAAAAAGAAATGGCTAGGTAAATCAGTGATCGAAAAGAGTTATAATATCAATACATGAAAAAGGAGGAGAACATAGATTATGGTAAAACATGTAATATTATGGACATTAAAAGATGAGCTTTCTGAGGAAGAGAAGGTGGCTGTAAAGCAGGGAATCAAGGAAGGCCTTGAGGGACTTAAGGGCAAAGTCCCCGGAATTGTAGATATCAAGGTTAACATCAATGGCCTTTCATCTTCAAATGCAGATCTGATGCTTGATTCTACTTTTGAAAACGAAGACGCTCTGAAGGGATACGCCGTGCACCCTGAGCACGTAGCAGTTGCCGATTCCAAGGTAAGACCCTACACCAAGATCAGAAGCTGCCTGGATTATGAGGTTTAAAAAGAGCGCTTGCCGGGGCGAAAAGAACTTGCTATGAAGAATTACCGCCCAAACAATACAGAACAAGGGCTTTGGGTGGTAATCACCATAAAATACCCCCGCCGGCCCGAGCCTGATTTGCTCAAATTACAAAGTTGATATAAAATAAGTTATTCTTAGGGGATAGTAAACAAATAGGGGATAGTAAACAAAAACAAAAGGAATGAAAAAAAGGAAAGAGGTAATTTAATAATGAAAACAATTTCTAAAAGTAGAGATGCGCAGATCGTATTTCAATCTTTTTATTGCGCACTGGCACTGATAGCGGTTGTCGGCAGCGTAGGCTTTTTTAACATGACATTTGAAGGGGACTTCTATATCTTTTTTACCAACATCAGTAATTATCTGTGCGTTGTCATAATGTTTGCCGAGCTTATTCAGACGATCAGGAAAAAGAAAGATGGCTATGTGACAGTTTCGCCCGGGCTTCGCGTTATAAGCCTTCTGGGAATTGTCCTGACATTCTTGGTTTTCAACATCTTGCTTGCAGGTGATGCGGGAAGAGATCCGGCACTTAACTATAAAGTTGAATGTGTTCTTCTCCACGTAGTTCTGCCTATCATGTACACACTTGACTGGCTTGTTTTCTATGAGCATGGCAAGATGAATTGGAAGATGCCGCTACTGTCATCCTTATTCCCGCTTGCGTACGTCGGTTATGTATTCGCGCATGCAGCGCTGATGCACTTCGACAGCAGCATAATGAATCATACAGGAACCAACCCGCTCATTTATCCATATTTCTTCCTCAACCCCGAGAGAGTCGGCGTGCAGGGAGTGATCAAGTGGGTTATTATACTTCTGATATTCTTCATAGTGCTGGGATTTATCTTTATGCTGATAGACCATGTCCTTGGAAGAAAAAAGAGCGCTGAATTGAAGGTGGCGCTTACAGAGGAATAATTCCGGGGCGAAGAGATTGCAGCGGAGCTGCGGTTATATGCTCTCGCCGGTGAAAAGAATTATATCGGGCCGAGGATTTGTAGACAGGCTTGTGAAAAAAATTTATTCGAGAAAAGAGGAGATTCAATGACTTTGGTTGACTCCCTTTTCTCGATTTTTAATTTGGGTCAATCAAAAGCTTGAGATGAAATGACTGCAATAGTTATTTGTTGCAGGTGAGTCAACTGCTTGGAGGCACATGGTTGACTTCAATTCAAGAAAAGCATGTAATGAGTCAACTGCAAATCTCTCATGAGTTGACCTCAATCTAAGAAAAGCTTGTAATAGGTCACCCGCAGCCTGCTCATGGGTTGACCTCAATTCAAGAAAAGCATGTAATGAGTCACCCGCAGCCCCCTCAAGAGTTGACCACATCCCTTTCTATTTATCTTCACTAAAAAATGATATCCAATTTTCTGTTTTCTGCTATATTAAAGATATGCATATATCAAGACCAAAAAACAGGATCAACTTAAGCTACATATTTTTCTCGCTGAGTCTTTTATTCCTTGTGGGCTTCAACATCCTGTTGACTGCAAGATTCATAAACCGCTACAGCGATTACCTAAGCGACTACAAAGCGATCAACACCTTTGTAGATTCTTATAATGCGTCCAAAGCGGCGTTTCTCACATATTCACGATCACACAACGAAGACGACCTTACTGAATTTCAGGACACCAACGCAAGGATATTCACAGAACTTGCAAACGTTGAACCCAGCATGAAGTCTGACAGAAACTGCATCATGATGTACAGGATCGTATACCAGATGCTGGAACACAGACAGGACCTCATGCAACAGTTCATTAACTACGGCCAGGTCAGCATCAGTGAGATCGACGATCTCAACTTCCAGATAGAAAGAAATCTAAACCTCCTTACAACTTACTACATCGACTATGTCAGCGACAGATTCTCCATGTACTCTGCAAGGATCAAGACTGTGCTCATCGTCGGTAATATCTGCCTTGTGGTCATCACACTTATCGCATTTATGCTCAACACCACCATCTACCGCGACTTTATGAGCACAAGACTTGAAAACGAAAAACAAAAACGTCACATAGCCGAGGCGAGAATGCACGAGCTACAGATGCAGATGAACCCGCATTTTCTTTTTAACACCCTAAGCCTCATCATCAGAAACATACAGATCGGCGAGGGCGACACTGCAATAAGACTTGTAAAAGCAACCTCCCAGATCCTCAGAAGATCCATAGAACTGGGCAACGAATTCATCACACTCGACGACGAACTTGACCTTCTCGAGAAATATCTTTTCATCCAAAAGATACATTGCAAGGGCAGGATCAGCATAAGACTTGACGTTAGAAAATCATACATGGACGACAACATCAAGATTCCGCCCCTCATAATACAGCCCCTGGTAGAAAACGCCATCAGGCACGGGCTCAAGGACACCACAGCCGACGGACTAGTCAGCGTCCTTGTTGAAGAAAAAGCCGACATGATCAAAGTGGAAGTTAAAGACAACGGCTGCGGAATGCCCAAGGAGTACGTGGACAAGATCATGAGCCATGAACAGACTGAGCGGATCGGCCTTAGCAACGTATATGAACGCCTATGCCTTTTTTACCACAGAGAAGACTGCATGAACATCGACACCGGTTCGGAAGGCACCACCATCACACTTTACCTGTACAAAGAGGTTGAATAGTAATGTTAAAAGTGATTATTGCTGATGATGAAGAATATGAAAGAGACTATCTGAAAAAGACCATCTCAGAGAAATACGACGGAATCCTGGAAGTAGCGTACGCAGCGGCGGACGGCGCGGAAGCACTTGATAAGGCAAAAGAGCTACAGCCGGACATCTGCCTTTTTGACATAAGGATGCCGCGTCTTGATGGCCTCGAAGCTACAAGCCAGCTGATAGAGGCGCTTCCCGACGTTCAGGTCGTTATTGTATCAGCCTACGACGACTTTGCCTACGCCAAGAAAGCCATGAAACTCGGGGTAAAAGACTTCCTGGTTAAACCCTACCTCGACAAGGAACTTACTCAGACACTGGACAAACTCATCGCTGACATCGGCGGCTTTCACAAGAAATCCCGCGCCGACAAGATACTTGACGTTGTAACCGGCGACATCGACAGAGACGTGGTCTGGAAGCTGGCTCTTGGAAAGCTGGATGAATCTGATATCGGAAAAGAGCTGTCTCTTTGGGGAATCGCAGCTACCAGCTATAAGTGCGTTGTTTTTTACTACGACGGGATAAAAAGAATCGGCGAAAAAGGCTGCGATATTGTAAAAGGACTCTTTCACATAACCGGCACACACGCTCTTGTAAGCAGACTCTTTGACCTCATGGTAGTGTACGTTTTTTCTGAGGATGAGGATGCTTTCATCGAGCTTAACCAGTGCATTAACAAAACAAGAAACTACATGAAGGAATCCGGAAACAACACGGTTTACTGCGGCGTCAGCGGAATATATCCGGGGACAGATACCGCCAAAGGCTTTGAAGAGGCGGCGGGCTTTATTTCGAGATACGCCGAGAACCCGGTGCAGAGCGGCCTAAAGAAGGCTATCGAAGATGTCAAAGCAGTTGTAGCAAACCTCGACAAGGCAAGCTTTGCCATCGCCAGCAGGAATAGAGAACAGGCGCTCCTTCGCCTGTCAGAGCTAAAAAACAACCTTGCGGCAGAATACGCCTCCAAGGACGCAGACAAGAATCCTGCATCCGGCCATGACTCCAAGGCCCTGCATGACATATATCTTCAGCACCTGATGGTGATACTCCGCGGCCTTAACAGGAAGCTCGGGATCAGAGTGACCAACGAAGACATTGACCACCTGGCGGGGCTTTTGGAAGACAAAGACTGCGACATAGATAAAGTAACAGCCGAGATTGTTGACGAACTGATGGAGCGATCAGTGGACGTTCAGATCAACCACAACGTCCTTGTCGTGCGAAGAGCCAAGGACTACATCCGCGACCACTACACCGAGCAGATAAGCCTTCAGATCGTGGCGGATGCCATAGACATCAGCCCCGGACACCTTAGTAAGAGCTTCAAGAACATAGAGAAAAAAGGCTTCTCCGAGTACCTTACTTTTGTAAGACTTGAGAAGGCAAAAGAGCTGATGAGAAAAGGTGACAAGAGCATTCAGGAGATCGCCTACGACGTTGGATTTTCAGACTCCAACTACTTTGGCAAGTGCTTTAAAAAGAACGAAGGAATAACCCCAAAAGAATACTGTTCAATGGTGATCATGGGCAGCGGACAACTTGGTGAATGACCGAACCAAATTTTACTCTTTTTCATTTTATATTACCTTTATGAGCGCCCTCATACTCCATATAATGACGGTGAAATCGTTAATAAAGTTAGATGGAGGTATTTATGATGAAAAAGAAAATCTTTGGGGCTATGGCGATGGCACTCACACTTCTTGTGACAGCTTGCGGTCAAGGCGCAGCAGGTGCCGGAACAACTACAGGCACTGACACTGCGCAGAGCACTGATGCTACAGCAGACAGTAAGCCTGCAGCAGGTGGCGACTACACCATCAAGATGTCCACACAGCTCAGCGAAGGATCACCTTTCGTTGACGGATTCAACGCATGGGCAGAAGCAGTAAAAGAAAAGACAGACGGACACGTAACCATAGAAGTATATCCTTCAGCAGCTCTTGGAAGCGACGAGGACGTTATCGAGCAGGCTCTCCAGGGAGCAAACGTAGCGGTTCTTACAGACTGCGGAAGAATGGGTAACTACGTAAAAGAGATGGGAATCCTGAACGCAGCATATTTTGCAGACAGCTATGAAGAGATGCAGAAGTTCATGGAGACAGATACATTTAAGGGCTGGACAGATGAGCTTGAGACACAGCACGGAATCAAGATCCTTAACTTTGGATGGTGCGACGGCTTCAGACACTTCCTTACAAATAAGCCCATTCACTCACCTGAAGACTTAAAGGGCGTTCTCATTCGTACACCCGGTGCAGACGTTTGGAGTAAGTCAATCGAGTCACTTGGCGCAACTCCCGTTTCCACAGTAGGTTGGGCAGACGTATACAACGCAGTTCAGACCAAGACAATCGACGGCGCAGAGGGCCAGACATCAGCTTCATATCCCGCTGCACTTTACGAAGTACTTGACTACATGGATCAGACAGGACACATCCTTCTCATGAACGGAATCATCGTAGGCGAGAAATACTGGGAGACAATCCCTGAGGAGTACCAGAACATCATCATCGAGGAATGTGCTAAAGCTGCAACCGACGCATCCAAAGTTGTAGCAGAAAATGCAGCAGCTAACGAAGCTAAAATGGCAGAAGCCGGAATGACAATCATTCCCCCTGAAGAAATAGATATCGAAGCATTCAGAAAAGCTTCCGAAAAAGCTTACGAGGAACTTGGATTTACAGAGCTTAGAGCAGAGCTCTACAAGAAGATCGGCAAGGAGTAACGCTGTAAGGAGGAAGCTTATGAATAAGTTCTATCACTATTTTGTAAAATGTGAAGAGATCATAGCTTGCATCCTGCTTGCCGGAATAGTTGGCCTCATGTTTTTGTCGGCAGTCCTTCGTAAAGCGGGACTGCCCCTTAACTGGGCCGGCGACACATCACTGCTTCTTTTTACCTGGGCATGCTTCTTTGGAGCAGACCTTGCCATCAGGGAAAAGAGCATGGTGAATGTGGATATGCTTCTTACCAAATTTCCGGTGAAGGTGCAGAAGGTGATCAGGATCGCATGTCAGCTCGCTGCGATGGCTCTTTTGATCTCATTTATATATTTTGGAGTACCGCTTTGTATCGATTCTGTCAGCAGGAAATTTTCCAACATGAATCTTAGCTACTCCTGGGCAAGTGCAAGCGTTCCCGCAGGGAGCGTTCTTTTGACCATCACATCACTTATCAATCTTGTAAAAATGATAAAGTCCAAAGATGGTACATACGGAATTCAAGGAGGTAGTGAGATATGCTGATAGTAATTATTACCTTTCTTGTTTTGCTTATAATCGGCATGCCCGTGGCGTTTTCCATCGGTATCGCCGGAGTAATGTTTTTTATCATCAACCCGAGTGTGCCCTACAGCATCGCAGTTCAGAAGGTTGTGGCATCGACCCAGTCGCTGAACATGCTGGCAATCCCGCTGTTTATCTTTGCGGGTAACCTCATGAACGAAACGGGCATCACCAAGAGACTTATAAAACTTTCAAATACGCTGGTTGGACATCTTCCGGGACACCTGGGACAAGTTAGCTGCGTCCTTTCAACTCTCATGGGCGGCGTGTCAGGCTCCGCAAACGCTGACGCAGCCATGGAGTGCAGAATCCTTGGCCCCGACATGGTTAAATCCGGATACTCCAAAGGCTGGAGCGCAGCGATAAACGGCGTTTCCTCACTTATCGTTGCAACGATCCCGCCCAGCATGGGACTTATAATCTACGGCTCCGTTGGCGATGTTTCCATCGGAAAACTCTTCGTGGCAGGCCTCATCCCCGGCATAATCATGTGCGCCGCGCTTATGACATCGGTTCACCTATCCGCCAAGAAAAGAGGCTACAAGCCCGCAAGAGAAACCAAGCCCTCTGCCAAAGAGATCGGAAAAGCCTTCGTTGAAAGCCTGTGGGCCCTCATGTTCCCTGTTATCCTCATCGTTGGAATCAGAATGGGCATCATGACCCCCGCGGAATCCGGAGCTTTTGCAGCAGTATATGCGCTCTTCATCGGCTTTTTTGTCTATAAAGAATTAAATGGCAAAAGACTCATCAAGTGCCTCAAGGGTAGCGTTAGAGACATCGGTGTCATCATGCTCATCGTTATGATCTCCAACATCTTTGGCTACGGCATCACATACGAGAACGTGCCCAAGAAACTTGCGCAGCTCCTTGTTGGAGTAACTGCAAACAAGTACATCATGTTGCTGCTTATAATAATCCTCCTTGCCTTTGCGGGAATGTTTGTGGAAACTACGGTAGTAGCTCTTTTGATGACTCCTATTCTCCTTCCCGTTGTGATGAACGTTGGCGTTGATCCCGTTCACTTCGGCGTACTTATGATGACAGTCGTAACCGGCGGAATTATGACACCTCCCGTTGGAATCGCGCTGTACACCACGTCGGAGATCATGGAGTGCAAACCGCAAGAAACGGCGAAGGAAGCAATACCGTTTTATATAGCCATACTGGCTGTTATAATGATAGTAGCGTTTATACCGCAGGTAACAATGTTCCTGCCAAACCTGCTATACAGATAAAGTAAAACCCGGGGGTTAAGTATGAAGTATCGTAAGAGTAAAGTTGGATGCGCTGTACTTATGGGAGTGACCATCACTCTTTTGTCCGCATGCACACCTTTTTCTCTGGAGCAGGAGAGCACCGCAGAGCCCGAGATAATCCTGCGCTATGCCGAAGTTAACCCCTCTGACCATATCATCACCATGACCGGCAAGTACTTTGCAGATCAGGTAAAAGAGCTGAGTAACGGCCGAATTGAGATAGAAGTGTACGACGCCGGAAAGCTTGGCAACGACGCTCAGTACTACGAACAACTTCAGATCGGCGCCCTGGATATGTACAGGGGAAACGCCATCGCCCTTGAGAGCATAGGCGATATGGAAGTCGGCGTCATGGCAATGCCGTATCTGTTCAGGAATACAGAGCATTTCTGGAAAGTATGCGACGGCGAGATCGGTGATGAGATCCTTGCAAACATGCAGGAATCAGGCTCACACATGGTGGGACTGTGCTTTCTTGATGAAGGCGCAAGGAATATCATGACAGTAAAAAGACCTGTCAAGAGCATTAAAGACTTACAGGGACTCAAAATAAGAAGCATGCAAGATGACCTTCTGTGCGATGTCCTTCGCGCAACCGGGGCAGAACCCGTGGTCATGGACTACGCAGACGTGTACTCAGCGCTTCAATCCGGTGCGGTTGACGGCGCCGAGAACCCCGTCTGCAGCTATTATTCCAACAAATTCTACAAAGTGGCACCTTATTATACAATGGATGCCCACACTCACTCGCCCAGCGTCATTCTCATAAGCGAACTCACCTGGAAACACCTCTCAGAAGAAGACAGACAGATCCTCCGGACCGCCGCCGACCGCGCCAAGAACTACAACAAGGCCGCCATCGAAAGCGCTGAGGCCGAAGCTTATCAGAAATTGTCAAAAGAAAAAGTGACAATAATAAAACTCGATGACAGAACCGAATGGCAAGAAGCCATGGAAGGAATCTACAAATCCTACGCCGGCAGCCACTACGAACTCATCGAGAAGATAAAGAACGTGAAGTGAGGCCAATCGCCTCACTTTTTCTTCTATATTTTTAGTAATCAAATATTTCTTTTCTTAGTTCCAGATATCTATCAGTGGAGATTTTCTCTTTTCCGAAATGGCAATCAGCGCTCTCATCAAAATATCCGGTATCCCAGAATTCCGCAACAAGCTCTGTGGACTCTACGATATCGCCCTTACCGTTGAATTGATCCATCTTGAAAATTTCTCTTCCGCCATGAGAGTTATCTACATGGCAGATATAAGTTTTGCCGTTATAATCTGCATGATACAGCTGCAAAGCTGTTCCGTCACCTCGCGCAAGTTCATATACTTCCTGGCCTCTGGCATCTACATATATACCGCCGTAAGGACCTTCTATAACAAGCTCTTTTTCGCCGTCATTATCAAGATCGATTCTCTCGCCGGCTTCGTAATAGCTAAGCGCATCAGTCTTATCATGGGGAAGATCAGGGATATAATAAGTGCTCTCTTTGCCACTTTCTTCTTTGACATGCACGGGAATCTTACCGGCAATGGCTTCGTCTAAAACCTTGCTTGCAGCATCAGAACTGTCGCTAGCTGCAGAAGAATTGCCCTTCACAGAAGCAGAACTTGCTTCAGTTGCCGCCTCCGACGCTGTGGCCGCTGTCGCTGCCGCCGCAGAACTTGCGTTAGTTGTCGCCTCTGCCGATGCAGGAACATCGGATGTATTCGCACATCCTGATAGAATCATTACCAGAACACCGGTAATTGCCAACAATTTTCTTTTATTCATATTAGGTACTCCTCCTTTTATCTAAATAATTATTATACTGATGCGCCTCGTAAGTAAAGAGAAATATTGCTTTTCTTGAATTGCGGTCAACTTATGAGAGATTTGCAGTTGACCCATCACAAGCTTTGAATTATATCGTGCGCACATGACAAAAATATGTTACTTTGGAGAAGTACAATCCAAGCCAAGAATTCTTTTGACATATACTAAAGACATAAACCCCAAAAGAACCATAGAAACAAGGAGAGAACATGGCAGAGAAATTCGCCGTAATAGATACAGAGACCAACTGGCACAACGAAGTAATGTCCATAGGCATAGTCATCGCCGAGGACGGGCAGTTTGAAGCAATAGATCACAAATACATTATCTTTGAAGAAGCCGCGAGAGTAGGCGGAATGTACTCATACGCGCTTCGTGTAAAAGGGCAGAATCCGGAGTTGTTAAAAAAGAGATCTGCAATCGCAGCGATCAAGGATTACCTGAACGCGCATGGAATAACACAGCTCTTTGCCTATAACGCAGCCTTCGATTCCCGCTGCCTTCCGGAACTGTGCAATTACAAATGGCACGACATACTTAAGCTTGCAGCCTACAAACAGCACAACCCAGCCATCCCGGCAAATGCGCAGTGCTGCGGAACAGGCCGCCTTAAGAGCGGATACAAAGTGGAAGACATCCTTTGCATGTTTGGCGAGGACGATTACTCAGAACTCCATAACGCGCTCACAGACGCCGTTGATGAACTTCGCATTATGAACTATCTGCAGCATGGAATCGCAAAGTACCCGCAGCTGTGATCGGATAAAAGCCGTCTGATCTTTCAAATAAGAGAGCTACTTTGTCATGGACGAAGTAGCTTTTTTCAAACCCCCAAACTTGTTTAAGTAATGTGATATAAGGAAGTTGTTGAACTTGTTTAAGTAATGTGATATAAACAAGTTATAAAAGGAGAATTATTATGAACTACAATTTTTCGGCGGATATATTGGCAATACGAGAAATATTAGAGATGACGCAGGATCAATTTGCAAATGCAATTGGAGTTCAGCAGGTAACTCTATCCAGAAGTGAGCTTGGAAAGACGGCGCCATCAGATAAACTTATAGAGAGCATATACAGCTATGCATTTGAACGCAACATCAAACTTGGCAGATTAAAAGAGATGTTATGGCTTGAGAGTCTGAAGCAAGGGCACAAGCTGCTTTTCCATGGAGCCAAGGGAGAGATTGATGGACCGATAAGGGCGGATAAGAGCAGAGCCAATAATGATTTCGGACAGGGCTTCTATACAGGTGAAACCTATGATCAAGCGATTTCTTTTGTCTCAGGATTTGATAAATCATCAGTGTATTTTATTGACTTTAATGATGCCGGGCTTAAATGTAAGAAATATGCAGTGAATCGCGAGTGGATGCTCACTATAGCTTATTATAGAGGGGCGCTTGAGGAGTATTCCGATCATCCCATGATTAGGAAAATAGTGGAGAAATCAAGAGATTGCGATTACATAATTGCGCCAATAGCAGACAATAGGATGTTCCAGATCATTAATTCATTTATTGCAGGAGAGATAACCGACGAACAGTGCAAACACTGCCTAGCTGCTACTAACCTTGGAAATCAGTACGTGTTTACAGGTAAAAAAGCTATCTCGAAACTCAAACTGATAGAGAGATGTTACATTCCGATGAACGAGAAGGATTATTACAAGGAAATCCGCGGCGAAGAGACGAGGCTTGGCGAGAACAAGGTCAAGCTTGCGCGCAGGCAGTATAGAGGTAAGGGACGCTACATTGATGAGATATTGAAGTGAGCATAAATGGAGGGAACTTGGAATATGATAAAGAAAATAGACAAAGACGGGCTTCTTCTTTGCGAGTTGCAGGCAACGGCTTTTGAACTTTCTCTTTCCATGCAGGGTGCCAGTTCGGAAATTTTTATCAGAAGGTTCATGAACAGTAGCATAGCAAAAGAGCTTGATAGCGCCGATATTTTGCAGACCAATATCCAGGGCAAAGATATAGTGGAGAGAATCGATGAGGAATACGGCGCTTCAAACTACGGCTCAGTTAAATATACCCCCAATGAAATGTACTGGATTGGCTACATCTATCGCTACTATGCATATACTTATGGCAGGACATCGGCTCAGGTGTATAAGACAGTAAAACCAAAGGAACTTAGAGGACTTTTTTTACCATATCATACAATGGATCCGGCTCAAGCAATTGACAGGATATTGGAAGCTAAGGGCCTGACCATTGACTTTGTAAATGAAGAAGAGCGACAGTATGGAATATATAAAAGAATTCGCATGGCGGAAAAAGCACGTAAGAAACAATTAAAGGGAGCAGAAGCTGTTGACGCTAAGCTTGTTAGAAGCGCATCGGAAATCTGATTCGTCATGTTAAAATAGAAGAAGATTAGAAAAAACAGAAATGAATTAGAAGAAAAAGAATTAGATAGAAAACTATTAGTAGCCAAGAGGAGAAAAGTCATGAATGAGACATTAAAGGTACTTGAATCAAGAAGAAGCTGCCGCAATTTTAAATCCGATATGATAAAAGAAGATGAGCTCAAGGCAATTCTTAAGGCCGGAACCTACGCCGCAACAGGTATGGGCAAGCAGAGCCCCATCATCATCGCTATCACAGACAAGAAACTTCGCGATGAGATTGCTGAAGAGAACAGGAAGATTGGCGGCTGGCAGGAAGGCTTCGACCCCTTCTACGGCGCTCCCGTAATCCTCGTTGTCCTTGCTAACAAGGCAGTTCCCACCTACATTTACGATGGCTCACTTGTTATGGGCAACCTCATGAACGCCGCAGAGAGCCTAGGCGTAGGCAGCATCTGGATCCACAGAGCCAAGGAAGAATTTGAGTCTGACTTTGGAAAAGACATCCTTAAGAAACTCGGTGTTGAAGGCGAGTACGAAGGAATCGGCCACTGCGCCCTCGGATACGCAGCAGAGCCCGCAAGAGACGCAGCTCCAAGAAAAGACAATTATGTTTATTTCATCTGCTAAAAAGGAATTAGGAGGTGCACTCTATGAAATCAATTCTCATTAAGGACACCACAAAAGAAGAGCGCGAGCAGATAATCAAGAATTCTCTTGACTGCGGAGGCGGTTGTGAGAATTGCTCATCATGCTGGCTTGGCGGCGGAAGTCCATGGGACATATACCAGGACTACATAGACGGCAGCAGGACATTCCTCGAAGTATCGCAGGATTATAAATAAATTAATCTATTTTTAATCTTCCTCCAAGGATTATTTAATTTACCACCCTTATATTTGACAATGTAAACACAAACACTTAATCCTAACGAGGAGAAAGGGAACACAAAAATGGATGAATTTGATAAGATTGAAAAATTAAGAGCAAGAGCAGACGTAAGCTATGAAGAAGCAAAGGCAGCACTTAGTGAAGCCAACGGCGACCTCCTTGATGCAATGATCATACTTGAGAAACAGGGCAAGGTCAGAGCACCCGAGCAGCAGATCCACTCAACACAGTACGACGCATCATACGACATCGTACCTATCAAGGACACAGAGAGCGACGGCAACAAAGCAGGAACCAAGATAAAAGAATTCCTTAAGAAAGCCATCGCCTTCCTTACAAACAACTACGTAGAGATCTCCCGCAAAGGCGAGCACGTCATCAACGTACCCCTTTGGCTTGCGATCGCAGCAATCATATTTGGCTGGTGGGCAGTTCTTTTACTCATTGTGATTTCACTCTTCTTTGACTGGAACTACAAGTTCTATGGAAAAGACAACCTCAAGGTAGCCAACGACGTAGTAGATAAAGCAAAAGAGACAGCAGAACAGGTAAAAGAAACATTCCACGAGGAATAAGGAGCAGTGCATGGCAGCGCATTTACTGATAGTAGAAGATGAAGAAAAACTGGCAAGATTCGTCGAACTGGAATTGCAACACGAAGGATACGAAGTGAGCAAAGCCTTCGACGGAAGGGAAGGCCTCAAGATGGCGGTAGAAGGAGACTACGACCTGATCCTACTCGACATCATGCTTCCCGGCCTCAACGGACTTGAAGTCCTAAGACGCCTCATGCAGGAAAAGCCAACCCCCACGATCCTTCTCACTGCGCGAGATGCAGTAATGGACAAAGTATCGGGACTCGATGGCGGAGCGGTGGACTACATCACCAAACCCTTCGCCATCGAAGAACTCCTTGCAAGGATCAGAGTGGCTCTCAAACTCCATGGCAACAGCGCTGCCGCCAAAGGCACTGCCACACAAATCGGCGATACCCCGGAAGGCATCTACACCTGGCAGAAACTAAGACTTGATGAAAAGAAAAGAGAAGTCACCTACGATGGTCACAACATAACCCTGACCAATCGCGAATTCATGATGCTTGAAATGCTACTCAAAAACAAAGACATCGTCCTTTCAAGAGACACACTCCTTGAGCAGGTATGCGGATACGACTACGTGGGCGAGACCAACATGATCGACGTGTACATCAGATACCTCCGCTCCAAGATCGACGACGTCTACGATGTAAACATGATCACCACCGTAAGGGGAGTAGGCTATGTCATCAAATCAGAACAACAATAACAATCGCCCATCCAAAAAAATGAAATCCATCGCCCACCGCATCGTATGGCTCATCACAAAGACCAAGATGAAACTCTACTTCAAGACGGACATCCTGATCTTCGTCCTCCTTAACATGTTCTGGGCATACATGAAAGAAATAGAAGTCATAGGAAGCTTCTCCTTCCACAGACACAGAGACCTGATACTCCAAAACGGCCTCATTACCGGCCTTACATATAAAGTCACATCACTAGGCGGCGAATTACTTATGAGCGTCGGCTTTTTTGGCGTCGCATCACGCATCGGCGCACTGGTGCTCGCCCTCTACATGCTACAGCTACTGGGAGTTCTCTTTTCCCTACCTGTCGTATCAGGCAAGGCTCACAAAACCCTTCGCCCCATCAGCGACTTGGCAGAAAAAGCTGACGAACTCAATAAACTCGCCTTCTCAGAAGATAAGTACAGACTCATAGAGGACGCCATCGAACACGTCGTTCCCGATGAAAACCAGTACGTCTACCTCCACGACAAAGAACTCCTTGGCGTTGAGCAATCCGTAAACCGCCTCATCGAGAGGTTAAAAGACTCATATCGCCAGCAGGCACGCTTTGTCAACGACGCTTCCCACGAACTGCGCACACCCATCGCCGTCATACAAGGCTATGCACAGATGCTAGAGCGCTGGGGCAGCACCGACGAAAAAGTCCTGGACGAATCGATAGCCGCAATCTCCAACGAAGCTGACCACATGAACCGCCTCGTGGAACAGCTCCTCTTCCTTGCAAGAGGCGACAGCGGTAAGACAGTCCTGGCAAAAGAGCCGGTGAAACTGGGCGAACTAATGCAGGAAATCTACGAAGAATCCTTCATGATAGACGAAACACATCCCTATCGCTTTAGAAAAAGCGAAGAGGAGATAATCATAGATGCCGACAGGACACTCCTTAAACAGGCAGTAAGAGTCCTCGTCGACAACGCAGCCAAATACACCAACCCGGGAGATGAGATCATCCTTGGCGTTGGGCGAGGCGACGACAACCACCCATATCTCATGGTACAAGACACCGGTATCGGCATGACACAAGCAGACGTAGAGCACATGTTTGAACGCTTCTACCGCGCTGACAAAGCAAGAACTTATAACGGCACCGGCCTTGGTCTCTCCATCGCCAAGTGGATCGTAGACCGCCACGGCGGATACTTTGAGATACTATCAAGAACAGAACTCGGCACAAGAATAAAGATCATATTGTAATGAATGGCGACTAATCTAAAATGGGACTTTAGATTAGTCGTATTTTTATCACCCTATATTCCGACTAATCTAAAATCAGACTTTGGATTAGTCACATTGACATTGTAAAAAATCTCGACTAAAATAAAATTAGACTTTAGATTAGTCGAGAAAGGAGCGGCCATGTCATATATAGAACGTTCAATTACAGATATACTCAAGAAAAGAGTGACATCCAGCAAATGTCTGCTTTTGACAGGAGCAAGACAAGTTGGAAAATCCACCCTTATAAAGCACCAATTTGAAGATTACAACAGAGTCTCTTTTGACGATAAAATGACACGCTTGCAGGCCAAGGACGAGCCCAAGCTATTCTTTATGAACAATCCCCGTCCACTTTTCATTGACGAAGTCCAAAAAGAGAATGCAATCCTTGAGGACATTAAGATACTTGTTGATGAATCTGATGAGCGTGGTCAATTCATCTTTTCCGGATCACAGAAACTGGAACTTATGAAGGGAATGAGCGAATCTCTGGCGGGGAGAGTATCAATACTGGAACTTTCCGGCTTGTCTCTTAGAGAGATTCACTCTGTGAAATTCAATAAACACTTTGTCCCCACAGATGAATACCTCAAGGCAAGGGAAAAAGAGCTTGTAAGTTACGACAATATCTGGGAAATGATTCACAGAGGCTCATATCCTGAGCTTTACGATACAGAGCGGGATTGGCAGGACTATTATTCATCTTACGTTGACACATATCTTGAAAGAGATATCAATGAACTCATAACGGCGGACAGCATCACATTCCTAAAGTTCCTCACAGCAGTTGCAGCAAGGACCGGGGAACTGCTTAACTATGCCAATATTGCAAGTGATGTGGGAGTATCGGAACCAACTATCAAGAACTGGATTTCCATTTTGGAAAGAACCGGAATAGTGTTCCTCTTGCAGCCCTATGCGTCCGGTGCTTTATCAAGGGCAATCAAAACTCCAAAGATATACTTCAAAGACACAGGCCTTGCATGCTATCTAACCAGGTGGCTGACCGTCGATGCACTTAAAAACAGCGCAGTCGCAGGAAACATGTTTGAGACATACGTTGTATCCGAAGTTCTTAAATCTTTTTCCAACGAAGGAATGGATTACAGATTCAGTGTTTTTTACTATAGAGGCAAGGACAAAAACGCTTCAAAAGACAATGAGATAGACCTGATCATTGAAGAAAACGGTATGTTATACCCCATTGAGATCAAGATGACAGGAAACCCCAAGGCATCAATGGGAGGAACAAACATAGTGCTTGACAAGATCCCTGATAAAAAGAGAGGGCTGGGAGCGGTACTGTGCCTGATTGATAAAAAGACATATCTTAGAGACAACCTTGTCGCGTTACCGATTAATTATATTTAGTCCTAAAATGTGCTATAATATCGTCAAAACCCTTATAAAAGGACTAAAGACAATGAAAAAAAGTATAATAGCAATCATAACAATCACAAGCACCCTGATGATAATGGGGGCAGGAGTGCAGCAACCAGAGAGCCGTGAAGCCCAGTGCATCGGCTTTTCTTTTGAGTACCCCGGAGACTACATAATGGACGAAAGCGATCCTGAGTTCGTGGCATTTGGCGATAAAGATGCCAACATCGTGCTGATCGCTCCCAAAGAGCAAATCGATAACACAATCATTTCAGAAGCTGATAAGAAAAAGATTCAGGATAACTCCGGACAATACGTGGACTGGTGCCTATCGCAGCTGGTGCGCAGCTACAAAAAAGGACTTACCCTAAACTCCAAAGGAGTAACTGTCATTGACGTTCCAAATGACACCCTTGTCACCAAGACAGTCAAGATCGATGATGACTCCGACTGGTACTTCACCATCTACCTGGATAAAGACACAACCTCAAGATTCTTTACCCTCGGACATATGACAGAAGCTCAGGGCGGCGAAGAAATATATAAGCAGGTCGTCAGCACAGTTAAGTATGTTGGTGAATAAGAAAAATATTATATATTTAATACTAGATATGATCTCCTTTTAGGAGATCATATCAGTAATCATTTCTTAAATAGTTCAGAATGAGATCCAAGTCTATATAGCATAAGAACCAAAACATCATCTCTTATCTCATATACAAGAAGCCAATCGGGCTCAATATGACATTCTCGGGTTCCGGCGTAATCACCTGAAAGATCGTGATCACGATATTTGGAATCCAATTTTTTTCCATTGGCCAATTTATCAATGACATCAAAGAGAATATCCAGATTCTTTTTCTGCTTCTTCGCAAGCTTAAGATCTTTTTTGAATTGAGTAGTAAACTTTACTTCATATTTCATACGTCAAGAGCCTTTCTGAGTTCCTTCATATCCTTATATCCCTTGACTTTCTTATCAGATGCAATTTTTTTGCCTTCTTTTATAGCAGCGGCAGTTGTTGCATTTGGAATATCTAGCTTAAGATCAAAAGGTATACCATTCTCACGTATGGTTGTCCTGAGAAAAACATTTATAGCAGTAGTCATATTTAGACCAAGTTCAGAAAAGATAAGTTCTGCCTTATCTTTTATTTCTTTATCTGTACGAATATTTAAATTTGTAGTAGCCATTTTCTTTACCTCCTATTGATTATATAATATGCAATAGTTCGGTTAATGTCAACACGTTGTCATTACATCACTTAAAGGATTTATTGGATAGATAGCAAACCAACTATCTCGAATTTTCACGCATACCTTAATTATTGAATTGACGATTACGAGTTTTGATGATAGCATTATATTAGTTAAAGGTGCTACCGGTAGACGGTTAGCCCAAAGAATGTTAAATGGTTAGAATAACCGCTCAACTTACCCGGCTGTGGCGGTTATTTTTGTGTCTTGGAATCATGCTTTCCAAACATGTAACCAAGACTAAAAAAAGTCGCACACAGTGCAAGCACTGCGATAAGGTCACTGATGGTGAGCATAAGCAAGTACCTCCAACAAAGATTTCTCGTAAGAGATTTCTATGATAAACAGAGGTCACAGTCCTCTGGGAAAGGACTAACCGCCTACCGTTATTACTGGTAGCACCGAAAACAATTATATCGAACACATATTCGATAGTCAATTAAATATTGGATCTAAATAGAAAAAATATTACGGCAAAAGACCTTTCTTCACAAACAGAAGCGATGGCGATCTGTCAAAAATATATGTTTGACGATATAGAGAGGTAATGATAGTATATTAATTGAAAAAGGTGCTACCGGTAGACGGTTAGCCCCAAGAATGTTTAGTTATTAGAATAACCGCTCAGTCTTGCCGGACAATGGGCGGTTATTTTTGTGTCTTGGAATCATGCCGTCCAAACATGTAACCAAGACTAAAAAAAGTCGCACACAGCGCAAGCACTGCGATAAGGTCACTGATGGTGAGCATAAGCAAGTACCTCCAACAAAGATTTCTCGCAAGAGATTTCTATGATAAACAGAGGTCACAGTCCTCTGGAAAAGGACTAACCGCCTACCGTTAATACTGGTAGCACCGAAAATAATTATATCGAACACATATTCGATAGTCAATTAAATATTGGATCCAAATAGAAAAATTTATTATGGCAAAAGACCTTTCTTCACAAACAGAAGCGATGGTGATCCGTCCAAGAATGAATATATGTTTGACGCTATAGAGAGGTAATGCTAGTATATTAATTGGAAAAGGTGCTACCGGTAGACAGTTAGCCACCATTTATGAGCAGTATTTTAACCGCCCAGTCATGCCAGTGACAATGGGTAGAAATTGATGGGCATGTAAGCCCATACTGATGTGTTAAAGTTTAATGACATAAGCTATCTGCTACGGTAGCCGTCAGTATGGCAGTGCCCTTAATTTATGCATACATCTTCTATTTTATAGTGACAACATTAGTATCAGGGAATTGAACAAATATCGTTCCCTGTTTTTTTGTGTCCAGAAAAAGATTTTTTCACGTAACAGATTGGCTTTTTCGCTACAAAAATATAGAATTATAGCGAGAAAGGGGAATAAAGAACCATGCAAAAACACAAGAGAAAATCAGTTGATCCAATATATTCGATGTGTGTTCAGCCTTCTTTCATTATTGGCACAAACAATGAAGATGGGACACATAACTTTGCTCCGATCACCTGGGTTAGCGCCACGCAAGGAGAAGATGACGGATATTACCTCGTCATAAGCATGTTCGGAACCAAAAGAACAAAGCTTAATGTGATCAGAACCGGCGTGCTTAGCGCAAACCTCGTTAGTAGGGATATGCTTCCCCTTATGGACTATTTCGGTTCAAAGCATGCCAAGGATGGAAAAAAGAATGATATCCCCTATGGAGTCAGCCGCGGAGAAGTCATCGACGTACCCACCCTTGATGAGAGCAGATGGGTATATGAATGTAAAGTTGTAAGAAGCGTTGAAACCGGTGATTCCACTACCTTCTTTTGCCGTATCTGCAACATCCAGATCGATGAAAGACTTTCGCCCAAAGATATATTCGATGTTGATCTGACAGTTCTTGATCCCGTTATTTACTCCGGAAAATATCACAGCATTGGAAAAATGCTTGGAGAGATAGGAGACTTTTGCAAACCCGGATTAGAGTAATGTATTATCGCCGGAAACGGGCATAAAATAGGATTAGCAAATTGTCATAATAGATGACATAATAAATGTCGTAAAAGAGCTCTTGGCACAACACCTGGGGGCTCTTTTTTGCGTTCGCTACAAAATATAGTGTGGGCGATTTATAGTACAGCATCTGTGGTCTAATGGTATTAACCGAAAGGAGGTACCCTATGACTCAACTACTATATACCGACCACTATTTACGATATAATGTTACATATGAGATCCTTGGCAAAAGAGCCTTCTCATCAAACAGAAACTATGGCGACCTGTCAGGTCACACCGTCATCATCATCACAGACGACATGGCAGAGACCACCTTCATTAGGAACATGGCAGATCTCATATTCACAAGAGGCTGCAAGAACATCGCCTTCTGCGGCGAAGCCTCCGAAGAATGGCAGGACATCTTCGACCGCCAGGACCGAGACATCAACGGCTTCAACGACATAACAGGCTACGAA
>JAEEGK010004743.1_pt1 | contig 33140 bp, 17 predicted proteins | sample 8958771 | NCBI WGS metagenome assembly JAEEGK01 (sample SAMN16246547, study PRJNA631951) | gut metagenome | biome: gut microbiome; feature: rumen; material: SC-attached | host: Bos | place: Iran: Karaj | collected 2018-10 | reverse complement strand
AAAATTTGTTTTTGTTTTGTGAAATGATAAATTATTGTTTTTATAAAAAAAATCAAAAAATCAAAAAGAAATAATATAATTTACAAAACATAATAAAAATCTTTTTTCATAAAGCAAAATAAAATTTGAAATACTTAAAACTAAATTAAAAAAAATAAAAAAAATTAAAACTCAATAATCAGTATTTTAAAAATCAATCTAAAATTCCTTGAAAAAATGTCAAAAAAAAAAATGAAAGAATTAAATAAAAAGGAAAAAAAGAAAAAAAATATCAAAAGTAAAAAAAGAATATATATTTCTCAAAAAAAAAAATATATAATAAACTCTAAAAAAAAATAAAAAATATTATTTTTCTCCTCTAATTCTTCTAGCAAGTTGCATATCCTTAGGCATAATAGTAACTCTTTTAGCATGAATAGCACACAAATTAGTGTCTTCAAACAAACCAACAAGATAAGCTTCAGTAGCTTCTTGTAAAGCTAAAACAGCTTGACTTTGAAATCTTAAATCACTTTTAAATTGTTGTGCAATTTCTCTAACAACTCTTTGGAAAGGTAATTTCCTTATTAATAAATCTGTTGACTTTTGAAATTTTCTTATTTCTCTCAATGCTACTGTACCTGGTCTGTATCTGTGAGGCTTCTTCACTCCTCCTTGAATTGGTGCACTCTTTCTTGCTGCCTTGCTTCCTATCTGCTTACGAGGAGCCTTTCCTGCTGGAGTAGTCTGTTTACGTGCTGTTTGCTTTGTTCTTGCCATTGTTTTTTTTAATTTTATAATTCTCAATTGGATTTTTATATTCTTTTTACGTTAATTAATTTTTTTATATATGAGGATTTCTTTTCTACTTTTTTTTTATTTTTTTTAGCAAAAGTTTTTTATTTGAGGAGGATTTTGTTTTTTATTAATTAAATTATTATATTTTTATGATTTTTAGAGGGATTTTTTTTTGATTCTAATTTTTTGGGGGTTAATAATTTTTTTTTTATTGTTTTTTATCAATTTTTTATTCATGGATTTTTAATGAATAATTAATAATAACTTTGAGCAAAAAAAAAATAATATTAAAAGAAAATAAATAATTTTGATAAGAGTTAATAATTAAGTATTGTATATTTAAAACCTTAAAAATTTTTAAATTTCTTTAAAATCTATGAATTTCAAGAAAAATTATTTTTTAAATATATTAAAATTAAAAAGCTAATTTATTTTTTTATTTCTCTGTTCAAATGAAAAAACTTTCTTTAGCTATTTTTTATATGGATATATCTATCTCATATAATTGATTATTTTTATTCTTGTTTTTGAAAGAATAATTTAATTTTTTCAATTCATTAATTTAAAAATTTATTATATAAACCAAAAAAAGAATAAAAATTATTAATTTTAATTTTTTTAATAATTTATTATAAAAAATGAAAATAATATTTATTTTGGCAATCAAACTTTTAATTTGTGGCTTCTTGACAGCTTCCAAATTATCAACAGAAATAATAAAAAAGCAAAATATTAGAATTTTACAAAAAGGAGGAGGGAATAATGGACCTGGAGGAAGTTCAAGTAGGCCTGGAGGTAATTCTAACAATGGAACACTAGGAAATTCAACAAATGGTCCAGAAGGCAATACTTCTGCCAGACCCGGAGAAGATTTTACTGATAGACCAGAAGGTAATTCTACAAATAATCCAGGAAGTAATCCCTCTGGGCCTGGAGGTGATTCTACAAATAATCCAGGAAGTAATCCCTCTGGGTCTGGAGGTAATTCTACAAATAATCCAGGAAGTAATCCCTCTGGGCCTGGAGGTAATTCTACAGACATTCCAGAAAATAATTCCCCAGAGTCTGGAGGAAATTCAAATAAGGATATAAATGAAGATTCTATTAATGAAAATGAAGAAGATTCAATTAGTGAAGAAAGTGGTGAGGAAAATATAATTAATAAATCAGAAGATGAGCATTTTAATGAAAATGAAAAAGAATCAAATATAAAACCAGGAGAAGATGATAATAAAGAAGGAAGTGGAATTGGAGAAAATTCAAATAATGAAGAAGGATCGAATGAAAGTAATTTAGATGAAAATAATGAAGAAAATAAAGAAAAAATAACAGAAGAAAATACTAATGATGAAGAAAATAAATTAGAAGAAACAATTAATGGTGAAGAAGAAAAAAGGAATAATGAAGAGAACAATTTAGAAGAAAAAGAAGAAAATAACCCAAACCAAAAAAATATAAATGAAGAAGAAAATATCATTGAAAACAAGAAAAACAAGGAAGAAAATGAAGAAGAAAAGGAGGAACAAAATATAGAAGAATCATTAGAAAGGGAGGAAGAAATTCCTCCAGATGATAAGCAAGAGTCTCCTCCAGATGATAACCTACAACCACCTCCAGATGATAAGCAAGAGTCTCCTCCAGATGATAACCTACAACCACCTCCAGATGATAAGCAAGAGTCTCCTCCAGATGATAACTTACAACCACCTCCAGATGATAAGCAAGAGTCTCCTCCAGATGATAACATACAACCATCACCTGATGATAATCAAGAGTTTCCTCCTGAAGAACCACCTGATGATAAAGAAAATATCCCTTCTGATAATAATAATACTCCTAATGAAAATTATAAACCATCAAAAGATGAAATAATGAAAAGTATGGAACCAAATATTGAAAAATTAGCAAAATCAGGAGAAATCATTGTTAATTCATCATATACAATTTCTGCAGTTAAAGTTGGAAATGAACCTTTAACTTCATCAAGAGTTGATTTAAGTGAATGTATTCAATTATTAAAAACTCAAGGAATAATTTCTTCAAATGAAAGTTTAATTATATTACAATTAGATTCTCCTTCTTCAAAAAAAGTTTCTAAAGAAATTTCTTTTGCTTTATATTTTTCTAATCTTACTCAAATTGATATTTCTTATTGTAATAACACTAAAATTAAAATAACTTCATCAGTTAATACTTCTTTAATTAATAATTTTGACAAAGCTAAAAATATTTATGATAGTAATGGCTATGATATTTTTAATATTAATGATGCTTTTTATACTGATGATTGTTCTTCTTATACTTCTGAAAATGGAACTGATTTAACTTTAAAAGATAGACAAAATATTTATTTTGAAGAAATTAATTTTTGTGATGATGGTTGTATTTATGAAAGTTATAATTTCGAATTAAATGTAGTTAATTGTATATGTGAAAATAGTACCCAAAGTAATAATCAAACTTCTTTTTCTTTAAATACTTTTTTTAAAAAATTTATTAATGTCTTTAAAGAAAGTAATATTAAGTTAGTTAAATGTTATAATAGTGTTTTTGATATTGATAAATTAAGAAAAAATGTAGGTAGTTATGTAATGATTGGGTTATTTGGGTTTGAATTAATTATATTATTTTTATATTGTGAAAGTGGTTTAATTAGTACTAATGAAATTTATGAAATGTTAATAAAAGAGAAAGATAAAAAAAAAAATATTCATTCTTTTAATAAAAATAAAGAATTAAATAGGAGTTTAAATAATACTGCAATTTCAGGAACAAGTAATGAAATATTAAATTTAAATGAGAAAAGTATAATAAAAGAAAAAATTAAATTTTTTAATATTAGTCCTTTTAAACAACTTTTGCCTATTAATAAAAATAATTTAGCAGAACAAAAAAAAATAAATGAAAAAGATATTAACAAAAAAAATAATAATGAAAACACAAGTAAAAGTATTATAATATATCCTAAAAAAAAATATGGATTGACTTATATAATTTCACCAAGAAAAGAAATGGGAATATTAATAAAAGATGTTTTGAAAAAAAAGAATAATAATTTTAAAAGTTTTATTTTACAACCAAAAAAAAATTTAGATAATTTCGACAAAAAAATCAAAGATGATATTTTAAATAAACTTCCTTATGAACAAGCAATAGAAAAGGATAAAAGAAGTTTTTCAAATTATTATTTAAGTGAAATAAAGAATTCTCAATCTTTTATTTTTACTTTTATAACGTCTGATGATGGAAATAATAAATTTATCAAAATTATCCTTTTTATTTTTAATATTGCAATGTATTTTTGTTGGAATACTTTATTTTTTTCTGATAATTCAATTTCATATATTCATTCTCAATCTGGTTCTTATAATTATATTTATTTTCTTCCTAAATCAATTGTCTCTTCTATTTTATCAGGATTAATTAACACTATTTTTAAATTATTAGCCTTAAATAATTCAATAAAATTAAAGAGTAGTTATCATAAATATAAAAAAAATTTATTAGTTACACAAATTAAATTAGGGTTTTTTTTTCTTTTTCAATTCTTTTTTCTACTATTTTTTTGGTATTTCACTTCATCTTTTTGTGCTGTTTATATTAATTCTCAAAAACATTTATTTAAAAGTTGCTTATTAAGTTTATTATTTTCAATGATTTTTCCTTTTTTCTTTGTTATAATGATTACTATTTTAAGGTTAGTAGGAATTAGAAAAAAAAATAAAATTCTATATAATATAAGTAAATTTCTTTCTATTTTCTAAAGATGTTTATTATTTATAAATATTAAATTATTTATAATTTGAATTTTTTCTTTTAATATTTTGTTATCTTTATAGTATTTAAAAATTTATAATAAACATTCTTTTTTTTAAACTCTTGAAAATCAATTTTTCACTATTTATTTTAAATGTAAACCCTTTATTACCTTGTTTTTTTGAATGATTCTCTATAATAAAATTAAAAAAATAATAGTTTGTTTGGGTAGTATATTCTTATAGGCATCTTTTTATTTAATATTCATAAGATTTTTATTTGGTCGGTCATTCACATATTTTTTATATATTTTTTAATTTAAATCTTTTTAAATATATATATATTAATTATCTTCTTTAACTCTATAAATAGAGTTTCTTATTTTTACTTGAAACTTACATCTAAAAAATCATTTACAAAAAAAATAATGTTTCAAATAAATAATTTATAATAAACTCTTGTTTTATGTTATCTGATCTAATATCATTTACAACATAAAAATCTTAATCTTCTTTTATCTTTTCTATCAACAGATATTTTAGAATTTATATTTGTTTTTATTAGAAATGAATTTGAAAAAGATTTAATCTCTTTTTTATTTTCATCATAAAATGTTCTTTTAGTTCTACAATTTATATAACTTTTTTCAGAGTCATTATCTTCACTTTTATTTTTACAATCTTTTATATCCTTTACTTTTTCTTTTGGATTAAAACTTTCTTCAATAAATGTAAATAAAACATTATTATTATTTGCATTTAATTTATTTTCTAAATAATAGTTCTCTTCTTTATCATTTGTAGTCATTTTAAATTTTGATAATATTTTATTTATTATCTCCAATTTTTTTTCTTTATAAACTTTATATAAATTTTCCATTGAAAGGAAAATAAAAGATAAATTTTTTTCACCACCTTTTTCAATTGCGTGATAAATTATATTTTGGTTTATATTTTCAATTATTTTTTCAAATGAATAACTTTTGATAATTCCATTTTTTAATTGATTATAAATAATTGCAGCAATATCAATATTATTTAGAAATTCAATAATTCCACTACTTGCTAAAAAAATATAATCAAAATTTTCATTATATTTAATTTTTATTATATCAGGAATTGAAGATATCATATTGGGTATTCCTCCTAATTCTTTTGATTTACATTCAATATCTCCTAAACATCTTGTAATTGAAATATTCCCTGGAATAATTTTATAATTTTTTTCATATTTTTTATTATATTTTATCATCCCTCTATAACTTTCAATTCTAAATTTTTCATGTTTATCATAAATATTATGTTCTTTTGATAATTGACTCACTTCTAATGCATTATCAGTTGAAATTATTGCTCTACAATTTCCTAAATTTGCTACATAAATATATTTTTCTATATTTAATAATGCTATAACACTAGCTCCACTACTATTTATTTCTTTGTTATTTAATATTTTTTTTTCTAAATATTTAAATACTTCAAAAAATGCTTCTTCAGGTTTGTTATATAATTTTTCATTGTTAATTAAAAGCTTATGAAAATTATCTTTTAAAAAAACAGAAACTTTGTCACCTTTATGACCATCATAAATAGCGAAAAAATTTAATTTTTTATTAGGATCTGATTGAAATTTATTATTAATCCCTATATGTATTTTATCTTCATTTAATTTTTCTAAATTTTTAAATGATACAGCACTAAATCCTTTAAAAATACTAAATTTTTTCAGATAAATTAAGTTTTCAGTTTTTAATTTAAACAATGTTTTTAATGCACTTTGTAATTTTGTAATATTTTCTGATTGTTGATTTTTATCTTCTTCTGAAATAAAATTATTTAAATAAGATTTAGATTTTACCATTTTTTTTTCATTTGAAATCTCATTATATTCATTAAAAACATTTAAATTAATTTTAGAAAAACTGTCTTCGAAATAATGTGTTTTATTTTTTTTTAGTGAAACAATTTCATTTTCTCTCATAAATTGATGGATAATAGGAGAATTAGAAAATTGCACATTTTTATGAATAAATGTTTTAAATTTATTTTTGAAATTACTTTTTTTATCATTCGGAAAAACACTAATATGATTTAAATTATTATTAGAATATGTATGTTTATCCTTTTGAAAGTTTCTATTATTTTGTTGATTAAAAAAAATAGTACTCATATTTTTTAAAAATGAAGATGTATTTAATTTTCCAGGGTCTACTCGATTTTTTTTTTTTTTTTATTTTCAAATTCTAAATTTAAATTCTCTATTTTGTTATTAAAACTATTTTCAAATTTATCATTATTTTTAAAATTCCTCATTTTAATTTTTTTTGTTATTTAATTGTAAAAAATAATGAATTTTCTTTTGAATTTTAAAAGAATCATAATATTATTAAAAAGGTGTAAATAATATTTTTATTATTCATAATGATCAAAATCTCAAAATTTTTATTTGTCAATTTCTAATATTTTCAAATAAAATAACATAAAATTAAGTAATGTCATTTCTTAAATAGATTACTCAAAAATAAATATTTATTTTTGTAAAGAAAGAAAAAATTCAAGCTAAGTTTTACACTTAACTTTTTCAATGAAATTATCATCATCCCAAGAAACAAAAAAAACTATTAAATTACTCAAAAAAATAGTCCAAATTCTATAAAAATAAAATTTATAATAATTAAAATTAAATATTTCAATTATATCTCTTAAATCATATTTTATTTATTGAATTATCAAAAAAAATATGAAAAATTCTTAAACTATAAGTACTGTACTTTTTTAAAACCAAATTTATAAATCTTTTAAGTAAAATAATAAAAAATCAGTAAAGATAATCATAAATAAAGGATAATATAAAGACAAGATTAAAATTATACTAATAGAAAATTCATTTGAAAAAATAAGAAATAATTGGAAAAAATTCAGAAATTACATATATTATTGCTCTAAAAATATACAAAAAGAAATCAAATAAAAATTATTCTCTTTATATGAGTGATGTATTTACAGTAATATTTATGTATAAATTAATTAAAAGAAATATAAATGTTTTTTTTAAATATTCAATTAGAATTAAAACTCAATTTAACCTTTTATAAAAAAGGAAAAAATATTATATAATAATTATTTAATTAAAATTAAATATTCTGATATTTTTATTTTTTGAAATTATAACTATTATTCATTAATTATAAATAAGTTTGTTAAATAAACAATTATAATTATTTATAAATCATTGAAGTTTAGAAATAAAAAATGATATTAAATAAAAAAATTATTTATTAAAAATACTTTTCATTCTATCTACTCTTTTTCTTAAATCCTCATTTTTGTCAGATAAATTTTTAATTAAAAATTCTTGTTTAGAAATAATATCTTCGCACTTTTCATAAGTATTTTTAAAATTAAATTCACATAATTGTTTTAATTGCTTAATTTGATTTTGATAATCTAATTTATCATAATATAACTTTTCTTTAATTTGATTTAAATTATCAATAAAATCTCTTCCTATAGTTTCTGTTTTTTGTTTCCATAATTCAAGTTCATATTGTAAATAACCTTCTCCTTTTTCTTGAAGATACACAATTCTTAAATCATCTTTTAATTGTTTAATTTCTCTTTGTTTTTTTGAAATTAATTCTTTTAAATAAATATTATCATATTCATCTTTTTCTTTTAATGTTTTAAAAGATACTTTTTTATCCTTATTTCCTGTTAAAGCAATTGATTTACTTCTGTTATAATTTGTTTTTGTTGTTTGTCTTGTTTTTCCAGTAGATCTAGATGTTAATGTTCTATTAAATTGTTTATTTTGAGATTTGAAACTTTTATTTGAAATTGCTGAATTTAGTCTTTTAAATTTATTATTTGAGTTCATTTATTTTTTAATATAAATTTATAATTAAAAAATTTTTCAATGAAGAAAGTTTAATTTATTAAATTATTATATATTAATAAAAAAAATTCTTTTATTTCAATTATTATAATTTTTAATTCTCAAGTTACATTTCCTTCAAGAAATTTCTATTTGTATAATAAAAACTATCAATAACATAAAATGAATATGAATAAAAATAATAATCTCAAACACAAATTATTTTTTAAAATTAAATATTTATTATATTTAAAATTTAAAACTTTTTTTAATCATATTCATAAAACTAATCTTTAATTTAATAAAAATTTATCTTATCCTATTTAACATTAAAAAATATATTATAATGATTGTTTTGTAATTAAATATAAATAATTATTATAACCTTCCCTCTTTTTTTATAAATTATATTTTCTATAATATAAAATAAAATATTAGAAGAATAAATGTATTAAATTAATGAAAGATTTAATTCTTTTTACTATTATTCATATCAAAATTGTCAATGAAGCAAAAATTCTTTAAAAAAATTAAAAAATTTCATCAATAAAAAGAAAAAGAAGGATTGTAAATATTCAAATATAAAAAACAGAATAAATATAGATTAAATATAATTTTTTTAATTCTTAATATATATATTTATTTTAGATTTTTTAAAAATGATTTCAACTCTTCAATCTTTGATTTGTAAACATTAATATTTGATTTTTGATTGTCTCTTAACCAAGTTTTTGTTTCATCAATTTTTGAATCAATTTTTTTTTTAATTTCTCCTTGTAAATTTTTAGATTTTTTTTCCAAAGTATATATAATATTTTGTAACTTAAGCTTTTCATCGACATCCTTTTTTTTAGCTAAATCTTGTTCTTTATAATATTGTTCTTCTTTCAAATATTTTTCAATTTCTTCTTTAGTTAATCTATCATTAAAATTTTGAATATTTAAATCTTTTTCTAAATCACCATTAACTTCCTTTGCATGGACTTTTAAAATAGAATTTTCATCTAATTCCATTGTAATTTGAAATTTGACTTCTCCTCTAGGAGCTGGTCTGAGACCATTAATATTAATTTCTCCTAAATAAGTATTATCTTTACAAAATAATCTTTCTCCTTGATATATTTTAAAAGAAATTTTGCTTTGATTGTCTTTAACAGTTTTTTGTTTTTTTGAAACTTTAGCAGGAATTTGCATCCCTTTAGTAATATAAAAATTCATTCTATCTCCAATTAAATTAACCCCTAATGAAAGTGGATTAATATCATATATTTGGATTTTATTATCTTTATTATTTTTTAAATATAATGAAGCTTGAACAGCAGCACCATAAGCAACTGCTTCATCAGCATGGATATTTTTACTTAATTCTTTCCCATTAAAAAATGATTTTACTATTTCTTGAATTTTTGGTATTCTAGTTGAACCACCTACTAATATTATTTCATCTATATCTTCTTTATTTAATTTTGCATCGTTTAATGCTTCTTTCATGGGAGGAATACATTTTTCAAATGATTCTTGACATATATATTCAAAATTTGCTTTTGTGACTGTCATATTTAAATCTTCTCCTTCTGCTAAAGCATCAATATCTAATTCAACTTGATTAGAACATGATAAATCTCTTTTTACTTTTTCACAATGTACTTTAAGTCTTCTCATTGCTTTTTGATTATTTGAAATATCAATATTTGTTTGAATTTTGAATTCATCCATACAATATTTCATTAATAAATTATCAAAATCTTCTCCACCTAAATGAGTATCTCCATTAGTAGCTAAAACATTATATTTGGAATTTTCTAATCTAACAATAGATACATCAAAAGTTCCTCCTCCTAAGTCAAAAACAAATAAATTTTTTGTTCCTTTATGCTGAGAATTAAATCCATATGCTAATGCAGCTGCAGTTGGTTCATTAATTATTTTTAATACTTCAAGTCCTGCTATTTTACCAGCATCTCTTGTAGCTTCTCTTTGAGATTCATTAAAATATGCTGGAACTGTTATTATTGCTTTTTTTATTTGTTTTTTACCTAAATATTCTTCAGCTATTTGTTTTATTTTTCCTAATATCATTGATGATATTCTTTCTGCTGGATATTTTTCTGTTTTATCTTTTAATTTTATTACAATTAAAGGTCTATTTGAATTTGTATCTTTTTCTACTTTAAAAGGCCATAATTTCATATCTTTTTGTACTGATTCTTCATCAAATTTTCTTCCTATTAATCTTTTTGAATCATATATTGTATTTAAATAATTTTTTGTTATTTGATTTTTTGCTGCTTGTCCAATTAATCTTTGATTTTCTGTAAATGAAACTACTGAGGGAGTCACTCTTTCACCAGTTTCATAATTTGGAATTATTTCAATATTTCCATTTTTCCATATTGCTGCACAAGAATAGGTAGTCCCTAAATCAATTCCGATTATATGTTCTGATTCATTTTCCATTTTTTTAGTAATAAAATAATTTTTTTTTCAATCTATTTATAATTTAAACAAAGATGGATTATTCAAAGGCTAATCATTTTTTATAAATGATTAAATGATATGTAATTAGATTTATTTCTATTATTTGAAATATTAAATTTTATATTATACTAATGATAAATATAATTATTATATAAATATTAATTATTTTCTATTGAATCTTCATCTATATCTACATTTGATATATTTTTCCCTATTTTTTCTTTTTTTATTTGAAATATATTGTCCTTTATAATTATATCATTAATATATTTTTGATAAAATTTATATTTTTCATCATTGTTTTCAAATCCATAAATAATTTTTCTAATTTCTTCAATGAAATTATCTTTTTGATTTAGATTTATAAAATCATCTAATGAAGAATTTAAATTACCAATAATTTTTCTACTTTTAAAACCTTCTTTTTCAATAAAATTATCAACAATCATTTTTTTTAATTCATCATTAATATTTTTTTTTTCTTTGATAAACTTTTGTACAATATAATTCCTCCATTTTCTTTGAATTATTTTTGCAGATTTTTCTTGATTAAAAATTTCATCTTCTTCAGAATTGTTCATAATATCTTTTTTGTTTTCATATTCAGATATTTTACTAATCAAAAATGAAGAATAAGAATTCATAATTCTTTTTTCATTTTGATTAAAATTCATTTTACTTAATATATATTCATTATAAAAAATCATCATTTTAAAAATATCATTTATTTTTATATTTTTAGGAATTTCTTTAGAATATATATTTTCTCCATTTTTATATTTTTTAGAAGAACTTTTAGTATACGAACTTTTAGGTTTTTCATTATTTTTTATTTTATTATTTTTAGAACTATTTTTTTCAATTGAATTATTTGTTTTTTCATTGATGTTTTCAATCACAATATTACAATTTTCCACAATTTGACTTTTTTTTAATGTATTATCTTTCTTAGATTTAATTTCATTATTCAAATCTGGATTTGAAGTTAATTTATTCTCATTATTTATATCAGTAGTACTAATTGAAATTTGTCTTTTACTACTTTTAGGTTTAAATGAATAAATTCTATTTGGACTTTTACTTGGATTTTTTTTATCTTGACTTGTTGTTTTTGCTTCAATTTTATTTATTGCTAATTTTCTTTCTTTTGGTTCTTCTTCATTAGATGGACTATTATATCTATTATTTGTTATTTTTGAATAAATTGTATTTATATCATTCTCAGATGTTATGTTACTTTTATTTTTTTTATTTATTATATTTTTATCAAGAATTACTTCTGTAATTGATTTTTCAAATTTTTTTGGATTTTGATTTAAAGAAACATTTTTATTTTGATATTTAAAATTATTTGAATTTTTTGTAGACGGTTTATATGATTTATTTTTATACTTTTTTGATTCATTTATTGATTTTTTGAAATCTAATTTATCCCCATCTATCATTTCATTTATTCCTTCTATACTTTTTTTCACTATATTTTGTAATTCATTTAAATCTTCTTTTTTATTTTTATTTTCAGAATATTTTACTCTTAAAGAATTTAATTTTGGAATTGCTTTATTATTTTCTTTTGAAAACTGATTTGCAATTTTTCTATCAATATTTAAAATATTTTGATTTATTTTTTCTAAATAATTTGGTAAATCAGCTAAATTAGATAATGTGCCATTAAACTCTTCGAACTCGTCTTTTTTTGACATATGATTTAAATATTTATAATTTAAATGAAATTATAATATAATTAAAAAATTAAAAATAATCTCAACAAATAAGAAAAGTAATTTAAGCATGATATTAATTAGAAAAGAATAAAAAATCTAAATTTAATTAATTACTTGTTAAAACAAAATCATAATTAAAACAATAATCATAGTAGAAGTCATTTTAATAAAAGTTTCACCAGATTTTCCAATAGTAATTTCAGGAGCATTAACATTTTCTCCCCCATAATTAACTTTCAAAGAATAAATACTTCCTCCAGTAACAGAAGAACAATCAAAAGTACAATTTAATTTTCTCCCATCTTCTTTATATCTAGAACAAATTCCACTAATATCACTTTCAGATTCTTTCTTTAATGAAATTGTTGATGTTGTTGCAACTTCCTTATTACATATTATTATAGTATTTTGGGAAATTTTATTATCAAAATAATTTGCAAGAGGAAAACAAATAAAACCAAATTGAATTCTATATGATTTTTCCTTTATTTGAATGTTATCATATTTAATAATTAAATTATAATTTTCATTTGGAGTTACAGTACCTAAATCAAATGTACAATTTGCTTGATTTTTTTTTTCTATCACATCATAACATGATCCTGTTATATCTGTTATTGAATCTCTTGATATTTGAGCATAGATTTTATTTATTGAGATATCATTTGAATCAAATGTAATTAAAAAGAATTGGTCATTCAATGCATATAAATTGTTATCATTGTTTACTTTAACATCTGAAACTGAAGGTGAAGCTTGGTTTGAAGGAAAAATAATAGATAAGAAAATTATAACTAAATATAGACAATTTTTGAACATTTTTTTTATTATTTATATTATAAAATAATTTAAAAAGTCTTTTTTTAATGAGTGAAAATTAAAAGATAATATTTCATTAAATATATCAAATATTTATAATAAATAAATATTAATTTGACTATAAAATTACTATTTTATTTTTAATAAAAATTAAATAAAGATCTAATTTTAAATATTATTCGTTGTCAATATTAATTGCCCAAACTTTAATATTTTTATCTTTTGAAAAAGAAGCGACTGAACCATCTTTCAAAGTAACAAATCCAAAAATATTATCTTCATGATCAGTTTTAATAACTTTAATACATTCATAATTATTGGAATTATATATTCTAATATCTTCACTTTTCCCTCCAATAAAAATTAATTTTTTTTTTTCATAAATCCCAATTCCACAACAGCAAAAAGTATTATTAATTTCTTTAATAACTTTATTTTCTGAAATTGAATAAATTTTCATAATTCCATTTCTTCCACCTCCAAAAATAATATTATCTTTATTAATTCTTTCTAAACCATTCCAATAATAAGAATAACAATCTTTTAAATATTGAACACATATTAATTTATTAATATCCCAAATTTTACTTCCATCTTCACCAGAAGAAATGAATAATCCTTTATCTTCTAAAGTTAAAATAGAATATAAACTTCTATTGTGTTTAATTGTACTAACACATTGATAATCATAATTATTTTCATATCTCCAAATTTTAACACAATTATCCCAAGAACAAGAAATAAGATATTGATCAGAATAATATTTAACTTTCCATAACATATTATCATGTGCATCATATATAGTATTATTAATTTGGAATTTATCATTAATTTTAATCCAAGTTTTTATACTTCTATCAACAGAACAAGTAACAAAATTATTTTCGTCTTTAATATCAACATTTAAAATTCCACAGTAGTGAGCCATTTTAATTGATTGGATTAAATTAAAGAAATGATCATAAATTTTAATTGATTTATCATCTGAAACAGAAATAACTTTTCCAGAAGGAAAAACTGACATTGAATTAATTGAATTTTCATGAGGAGATATTGATTTTAATAATTGAGGAGATGATACACTTGATTTTGTTTCTGTTGAACAAAAACTATCTAATTTTTTTAATTTTTGCTCTATTTCATTCATTTTTCCTTCATTTAAAAATATTTTATTTTTTTCAAGATTCATTTCTAATCTTTGTGTTGTCATTTCATTTTTTATTAAGTTATTTTCTACCTCAAATATTTCTATTTTTCCTTCTAATTCCAAATTTTGCTTTTGTAATTTTTCAAAATTATTTTTTAAATTTGTTATTTTATTTGATTGGGACTTAATATGTAAAGATAATTCTTCATTTTTTGATTTTAAAGACTTTATTTTTTGGTTTAACACAATGTTTTTGAAATTTAATGAAGACATATCTTGAATTAAATCTTCATTTTGACCTTTTATATATTTTATATTTTTTAATAATTCCTCATTTTTATTATTTAAAGATTTTATGTTTTGATTTATTTTTTCATTTTCGTTTTTTAAAATATTATTTTGATATTTTAATTTTTTCATATCATTAACTAACAGTTCTATTAGTTCTTCTGATGATTTCCTTTTTTGTTTTAAATTTAGTTCTACATTTGAGAAATTCATTAAAGTTGAATATAAGATTAACTTTAAATTTTCTTCATTTAGTTTTATTTTTAAATTATTTTGATGAATTGATGCAGAAATTAATTCAAAGATATTTTTTATATTATCAGTGGATTTAAATAAATTAAATTGAATTAAAAATTCTAGAGGAAAAAGTGCTTCATATACGTTATAAGAATCATGTTGATTCATAGAAATTAAAATTGAATTTGATTCTTGGTTTAAAGAAATATTCCAGTCTTCAAATTTTTTAAAAATTTTGTTTTGGTTTGAAACATTATTAGAAAGAAGTTCAGTCATTCTAATTTATATAATTTTTTTTATTTTTGTTATTTTAATATAAAATAATATTATAAAAAGATATCATTTTATGTTCTAATATTGTTTGCATTTTATTATTTTATAACAATTAGATTTTTCTCAAATGGTTTATAAATTATTTGAATATTAATTAATTTATTTATTTTCTTTAATTCATTTTTATTAAATAAAAATTGAAATAATAATAAATAAAAGTAATTGATTTAAAAATTTATGGATGAAAACATAGAAGAAAATATAGAAAGCGAATTACCAAAAGAAGAATCCCCTTATCCTAATAAAAAAATATCAAAAGTAAATAAATCAAAAATTTCCAATTCTAAAGACAAAGAACCGCAAAAACCTAAAATATCAAATTTATTTCAAAATACACTAGAATTAAAAGAATCAATAGTTAATACAAATGAAGATAATATAATATCAACAAGTAAAAGAAAATTAATTAGGGCTCAACGAATTAATATGAATGATAATATTGAAAACAATCCAAAAACCAGATATTTAAAATTAATAAAAAATTTTGGAAAAGCAATAGCAATATCAGCAGAAAGTATAAATTTAACAGAAGAAGATGATGAAAAAAGAAATATAATTCACAGAGCATGCTTTCAATTAAAATATGATATAATAAATAGTATAAAAAATCGTTTAAATATTAAATTAGTAAATCAATTAGATATATATGGTAATTCCCCATTAATATTATCATGTAAAAATCCGACAAAAAATACAAAAAACAGAGCAAAAATAATAGAAATATTAATAAATAATGGAGCAGATGTAAATATAATAGAACCAGTTAATGGATGGACTGCATTACATTGGATTTGTTATAATGGAGATTTAGATTCAATAAAATTATTAATGAAAAATGGGGCAATAGTATTTCAACCAGCTTATAATGGTTGGTTTTCCATTGATTTAGCTGGTAATAGGCTTTGTTATTCTGTTGTTAAATATTTAATTGAATGTAATATTAAATTTTTAGAAAATATTGGAGAATATGAATTATTAGAATCTCATTTATTTACTAATAGTCCAAATCAAAAAGTTAATGAATTTTTTAGGAGACTTGGTAATTCTCTTAGAAAAAAAAATACTGAAGAATCACAAGGAACTTTAGATATTAATCAAATTTCACCTTTTAATGATGACAATGAAGAAAATGAAGAAGATTTAGAAATAAACATTGATTTAACTAAATTTCCACCTTTTGTTCAAACAGTTTATTTGAGATTATATACAGAACATTGTTTATTTTGGGCAAGTTATTTTGATTTATCAGGACAAATAATTAATAAATATTTAATTTCTTTTCATGCTAATCCTACATTTTTAATATTCAGTCAAAATAATCAAAGTGCAATTCATGCTGCTTGTACAGCAGGAAGTGTTACTTCTTTTCAATTAATTATGAATAAATATTTAGATTTAGTTAAGAATTATGATCCTGAAAAAGAAGGTAAAGTTATTATGATTTTAGGTGATGATAATCATACTGTCAAAAATATTGTTTATCCTAATGAATTTAATAAATATCAATCTTCTTTATATAAAAATGAACATTTTTCCAAAATGAATGAAAATTTTCAAGATTTTATCTATTCTCATTTAAAATATATTATTTATCCAAAAACCATTAGAAAAATAAAAGATTTAGATGATTTTAAAGATAATAATGGGAATGTTCCATTTAATTTAGCTGCTAAATATTCTAAATATACTTTTTTAAACAAAATAACTTATAGTTCTAAAAAATATATTAAAAATGTTGATAAAACTTTATCTTTACTTAATAAAGAAGGTTTAAGTGGTTATTATTATTTAAAAAATAATGATATTCAAGAAGAATTTTTAATGAAATCAGGAAAGAAAATTTATCCTTTACCAAATATGGTCTTGGAATTAAATAAAAATAATAAAACAATATCTAGTATAAATTTAATAATGAAAATTGGATTAAGTGAAAATTTAAAAGTAAGTTTAATGGAACATCATAAACCAGATAAAATTTATTTATGTGTTGATATAGGTGAAAAGGAATTTTTTGCTGCAGCAGAACAAGAAAAATTAGAAATAAGATTATTAGATAAATATTTAAAATTACCATTTGTTAATCTACCACAATTTATTGAAATTGTAGAACCTTTTCTTTCAAGACATTATCAACAAATAATATCAAAAATTTTATATAATTTAATAGATACAGATATGTTAAAAAATCAGAAAATTATAAATAAAATGTTTTTTACTCATAAACCAAATGTCACTCAAAAAATATTTAATACAATTATAAATCATCATTTTTGGTGGCCTAATCCAATGTGTTATTTAGGAACATATATATATGAAGGAAAAGAAATAATATATGCATCAAATAATTTATTATGGAGATATTTTGGAGAATCAATTGCAATGTATTATACATTTTATGCTTATTTTACAATTATGTATTCAACAATTGGAATAATTGGGATTATATATATAGGAATTTATACAACGGATCTTTTCTTAAGTGATAATTTATATCCTACTTATTTTTTAATATATACTGTTTGGCATTTTGTCTTTATGTATAAATGGAGAAGAAAGTGTTCAGAAATTGAATTAAAATGGGGAATGAAAATATCAGGAAATAAATCAGAAGTAAGACCAGAATTTAATGGAGATGAATTTTATAGAGATTTAGATTCAAGACTAGAAAAACATGTTGAAAGATATTCTTCAGTAAAAGCTTTTATATTATTATTACCGGTTATTTTAGGACTTTTAATTGCAGATATAATTATTTTTTATTATACTACAAAATGGGAAGATAAAATTGAATTTCATAATAATTTCTTATATAGATATATACCTTCAATTATTCGTTCTATTGGATTGACTATTATTTCATATATTTATGATTATTATGCTTGGTGGTCAAATTATAGGGAAAATTATAAGCAAAAAATAGTTTTTGAAAATGTTCTTATTATTAAAATTATTGCTTTTAGATTAGTTTCTGATTTAACTGCTGTACTTTATAATGCTCTTGTTACTAAAGAAATTGATAGGGTTAAAACTTTACTATATACTAATATTATTATTAAATATTTGACTGAAATTGGTTTAAAATTGTTTTATCCTATTTGTGTTTATTGGCTAAGAAGAAAATATTATTTTAATAAAATTGAAACTTCCAATAAAATATTTTATGAAAAAAAACTTAATTTAAAATCTCCTTCATTGCAAAAGATATTAATCAGTAATAATGAAGAAGGAGAATTACTAGAATTAAACAATAAAACTGAAAAAAAAGATGATGAAGAAATAGAATCAGAAGAAAAGAAAGAAGAAGAAATAAAATCTCAAAAAAAAGAGAATAAATCAAACATATCAAAAATAGAAGAGAATAATAGTAATGAAATAATTGATGATACAAATAGAAACAATATAAATTCAAATAATAACTATAATTTTACAATAGAAAAAAACTTGAATCCAGATAATTCAATATTATTAAAACATAAAAAAATTATTGAAAAAATCCCATATAGAAGAGTATCATTTATAACAGGAAAATTAAAACTAGACCCAAAAAAAGAACTTCAAATATTGAATATAAATCCAGACTTTATAGAAATAGAAAATATACTTTTAGACAGAGCAGATTTAGTATATGATTATGCAGATATAGTGTCAATACATGCAACTTGTGCATTATTTGCTATTCTAATTCCTTTTGCTCCTATTATAGTTTTTGTTTTTTCAATATTAACTCAAAATGCTATATTATATGTTGATATAAATTATAGGAAAAGACCTGCTTCTCAACAATGCATAGGTATTGGTCTTTGGTTATATATCATTCAATTTATAGAAATTTTTAGTGTTATTTTTAATAGTTTTATGCTTTATTTTTATAATTATAATATGTTTAATCAAAAAACATATACTGTTGGTAATGAAATTGATATTGGCTCTGGGGAAAAAAGCTTAGCTATTGTTACTATTAGTGAACATATTTTAATTTTTTTAATTTTTTCTTTAAATTTTGTTATTCCTGATGTTCCTAGTTGGGTTAAAAAAGAAAGGGAAAATTTGTCTAGTTATTATCAAGTTACTGAATCTCAAAAACAGTTTGTTTATGAAGAAATTAAAAAAAGAGAAATTAAAAATATTGAAAATGAATATCAAAAACAATTTTCTCAAATTGAAGCTCTAATTATGGATAAAGATGAAAAAATAAGAGAATACGAAAATAATTTATCTAAATTAAAATTAGAATTATTAAATAGTGAAGATATTTTAAATAAGAATGATAATACAATAAAAATTATATTGAATAATTTAAATAAATTAAGTTCTGAAAGAAATGGAATTGAATATCCAAGAATTAGACATTTAGTAAAAAATGAAAAAGGAGTAAATGATATTATTGTAGGTCCTCAAAATATTGTTAATGATAATTATTATCCAGATGATATTTTTATTGATCTTCTTAATTCATCAAATAAAATAGATATAAAATTTGATGAAATTTTACAAAAAGCATCGAATGACTTTATAATAAATAAAAAAGAAATTTTACCAAATCAACTTAGAGAAGATAATAAAAGTGTTTTAAAAACTTATTTTTACTTTTTATTAAGAAATACTTTTGATTCTATTGAAAAAAGTATTCTTTATAAAAAAATGAGTATTATTTTAAATAACGTTAAATGTCCTATAATTATATGTGATTTATGTCTTAAAGAAAGAGGTTCTTTTATCTGTAATGATTGTAATGAATTATATTGTGAAAAATGTAAAAAAATGCATTTATCAAATGAAATTTGGAAGGAACATAATGTTGAAAAATTTAGTGTTCCTGAAATTAAAAATAAAAAAAATAATAATGATAAAGAAAAAAAAAATGAAGAAGATAATGATTATAATTATATTAAAATGGAAGAATTTTCTTTTCCAATTCAAATGACTCAGAACTTAGGTTATGAAAATTTAAATGAATTATTTAATATTTTATATAATGAATATATTACACAGAATGGAATATTAGAAAATAATATAATCAGTGCAAAAACTTATATCCAATTTAAAATGGAATTTGTAACACAATTACAAAAAATTCCTGAAAAAACCCTAGAAAAAGGATTTGATAATATTATAAGACAAACACCTTTTAATTTACTTGAATTTTTTATTATTAATAGAGTTTGCTATAAAATTTTTAAATTGTATGGTTCAAAAGCAAAAATTTCTCAACTTTTTTTTACTTTAAAATCTCTTCAAACATCTACATTTGAACGAAGATTAAAAATATTATTAAATATTTTAGATATATATGATAATAATTTAATTCTTAAATCAGAATTTGAAAAATTTTTAGGATTTTTTTCATATCAATCTTATTATGATTATTTATCAATAAATAATATAATAGCATCAATTTATGTAAATAACATTGATTATGTTCAATTAGATTATCTTTATACATTAATTTTATCAGAAATAATCCTAAAAAAATTATTTAAATATTTACTCCAATTTGAAGACGAAGAAGAATAAAAACTTCAAAACACAAAAACTTTATTTCAATTAATATATAATAAAAAATAAACTTAAATATAAACCCTATATTTAATATAAACCATTTAAAAAAAAATTAAAAAAAAAATAAATTTTTATATAAAAAAATGATATTTTTAATTATCATATAAAAAAAATGATAGAAACAATACTTCTCCAAGCAACAAAAAATGAAAACTCCTATTTCTTCGGATATATGGGAATAGCAACAGCATTAGTATTTGCAAATTTAGGTGCAGCATATGGAACTGCAAAAAGTGGAGTAGGAATATGTTCAATGGGAGTCTTAAAGCCAGATTTAATAATTAAAAGCGTAATTCCAGTAATTATGGCAGGTATATTAGGAATATATGGTTTAATAGTAGCAGTTATTTTACAAGGAAAGATATCAAGTAATCAAAATTATTCTTTTAAAGAAGGTTTTGCACATTTATCTTCAGGATTATGTTGTGGTTTAAGTTCACTTGGTGCTGGAATTGCTATTGGTATTGGAGGAGATGCTGGTGTTAGAGCACTTGGACAACAGGATAGAATTTTTGTTGGAATGATGCTTATTTTAATCTTTGCTGAAGCTCTTGGACTTTATGGTCTTATTGTTGCTCTTATTATGGCTGCTTAAAATTTGATTTTTTTCTTTTTTTTTTCCTCCCCCTTTTTTGGCCTTTATGATAAAATTTTTGAGTCTTTATTTGAAGGTTTTATTTAAAAATTTATATTTTTTTGAATAAATAGTTTGATATATGTTTTTTAAAAGGAAGGATATAATTTTTAATAGAGTTTTTATTTTTTTTCAGTTTTCCTTTTTTTAATATTTTTAATTAAATTATAGTTGAAGGTTTTAAATTATTTCAAAGAAAAAATGTCTTTTTCCATATGTAGGTTTAACTTAGGTTTTATGTGAATAATGTTGATAATTCAAGAAATAATATGTATTATACTAGTTTTTTAACTAATTACCCAAAAAATAGTGGAAGTAACATCAATAATAGCATTCAAACAAATCAATTATTCAATCTCTTTTCTTAAACAAATCCTTCCAATTTCAAAAATTCTTCACAATGAAAATTCTAATAATTTCTTCTTAAATTGTAAAACTTCTTCAAGTAAAACATACAAAATCAAAAGAACAATAATATAATTATAAATAAAAATAATATATTTTCATTATTATTAAAAAGCAATAGAAAATTCTCTTCATATTAATCATTTTTAATAAAAAATATACAGAGAAGTTAACAAAAAATAAAATAATAGTTATATTTAAGAAGAAGAAATAAATACAATAAAAGTATTTTCAGATAGAATATATTCATTTAATAAGTCAATCAAAAAAATGATTTTGAAATATTTCTTTTAACTTAACTGCAAAAGAAAAAATATTGTAAACATATAAAACTTTATCAATAAATATTCAAACTTAAAAAATAGATAAATTTATGGTTTCACTTATATAATATTATATAACATAATTAAAAATAATAAGTGTAAATATAGGAGATTCTCATTGTAGATTAACAGAAGATAAAATAAAAGAATTATGTAAAGATAAAAACTTAGAAAATTAAAATAAAAAAAGAAGAATATACATGCTAAAAAAAGAAAATTATCATATTGGGAAAATAAAATTGCTCATTCTATTGTTGTCCATGATATCTCTCAAATTTTAGAATTTAATTTCAAAGATTTTAAACCTTAACTATTTTTTTTGATTTCTTATAGAAATTACGAATTTTATAATGAAAAGTTGTTTTATATTTTTATGAAGATAATGATGATGTTATAACTCTCAATTTTATCAATAATTCAAAAATATTTGGGAAAAAAGTAGATTTGATCTTGATGATATTTATAATTTATTATAATTTTTGATTGTACTTATTTTTTTTTTAAAGGTTTATTATTATTTGAATTTATATTTGAATTTATATAAATTATTTTCAATGGGTTATAATTAATTTCTTTATTATTTTAATAACTGGATTTTTATTTAAATTTTTTTTATTTTTTTTATGTGATTTATTACGTCAAAAATATATAATTTAATATATTCTTAAAATTTTCAAAATGAAAACTCGCAAAATTATTTTCTCACTAATCATAATAATTACAGTAAACCTAATGAAGGTAAATGGAAATAATTTAAGAAAATTATATAAAAGAAATATAACTGAAGTCAAATTTTCAGAAGAAAAATGTAATAATAAAGATATAATGTGTTTTGAATGTAATTCTCCATTAAATTCTTGTTTTTATAACAAAGATCAATGTTCTTATTCTTCTTCAACAACAGAATCAACTGAAAGTTTCTGGTATACTAAGTTAATGACTTGTAATGATAATGAATCTAATAATTTAATGGAAAAATATTGTGGAAAATTAATTAATGATAAATCTCAAAGAAAAGTTATATTTGATGGAACCCAATTAAATGGAAGTAATTCTATAAATAATTTATTTTGTTCTTGGGAAATTACTAATTCTAAAGAATTAGGAAATATTAAAATATCTTTTAAAAATATTAATTCAGATACTTATTTAGGTTTTTTTATTGTGGATTTAGATACTCATACTTATTATGAAATTGATTCTGATTTTTCGAAAAAAATTTCTAAAAAAGATTATCAGAAAATTAAACTAATATATTTTCACTCAGATAAACCTAATGAATCACCTTTTAGAATGGATTTTAAAACAAATATTGGAATTAAATTTTCTGATATTGCTTTATATTTTATAATTGCTATTGGGTTTTTTTTTATTGTGATTTCAATGATTACTTTAATTTTATTTATCAAAAAAATTTCAAAAAATCAAAAAAAAACAAAAAAGATGTTTGAAATAGAAAAATTAAGTACAATCAAATATTCAAATGACATAAATGTATATAATCAAACTTGTCCAATTTGTTTAGATGAAATTCAAAAAGACATTGAAATTATATTATTAAAGTGTAACCATGGTTTTCATGTTGAATGTATTATGAATTGGATAAAAAATGATATAATAAAAAATCGTCACTGTCCAATTTGTAATACTGATTTTAAAGATAATCAAAAAGAAACAATAAAAGAAAATAATTAAATGTTTTTTAAATTATATATTCCTTTAAATTATTGAATTAATTGTTATTTGTAAGTTTATAGTATATAAATTAGTAATAAAAAATAATGCTAAGATTAAAATTTAACATTATTATATATATAAAAAAATTAAGATTATTCAAATTAAATAATATTTATAAATTATTATTCATATTAATTAATAATTGTTTTCTTTTTAAAGAATAAAAATTTATATTAATGAATTATTCTATTGAAGATATTTCAAAAGAAGAATATGAAATTAAAGAAAAATTATATGAATATTATTTTGAAATTTTAGAAGAGATTAATGGTGAAAAAAAAGATATAAAATCCAAAGAATATAAAGAAATTATAACAAATACAACATTTCAAACTATTTTGTTTTACATTAAAAAAGCAATTCCCATTTTGATAAATAGAAAAATTGAAGAATATATAAATAATAATAAATCAAAAGAAAAAATTAATTCTCCTAAAACAATAAATGAATATAATGATGAATACCAATTGAGAAAATATGAAAATCAAATTAGACAATTAATGAAAATTATTTTTCAACTTAAAGTGGAAAGAGAATCTTTAGGTTATAAAATACAACATTTTTTGAAAATGGAAGAAGAATTTAAAGAAATGAAAAATAAATATAAATATAAAGATGGGCATTTTTTAGATAATGACAGAAAAGACAATGAAATTGAAATTTTAAGAAGAGAAAATTCAAATATTAAAAAAGCAATGGCTAAAATTGAAAAAGAAAATGAAAATTTAAAACAAGAAATGAATAAAATTGAAGAAGAAAATGAAATATTAAATACTGAAAATTTAAATGATAAAAAAATCATAAAAGATTTAAAAGATAAAGTTGATTATTTAGTAAAAAAAATTGATAATATAGAAAAAAGACATAGAGATTCAACTAGTAATTCAAGTATAAATATAAATATAAATAATAATGGAAAATCAGTATCAAAATGGATATTTAAAAGGAATATCGAATTAAAAATAAATAATACAAATATCACAAATTGTGAATCACTTTCTTCTAGAAAAAAATTAATGTTAAAAGATAGTCAAAGGAAAAAAATAGGTTTATTAGAAAATACCTTTTCCACAAATTCTTTTCATAAAAAAATGAGTAGAATTTCAAGTGAAAAATCTATTTCTCCTAAAAATAGACGTTACAAAAAAACTAATTCTATGAATATGAAAAAAGAAGATAGTAAAAAAAAAGAAATAGTATCAAAATATTTAACAAATATTAATAATACAAATTATGATTTTTCAAAAATTTCAAAATTAATGAAAGGAACTAAATATACAAGAAAATTTCATAATTCTATTTTTACATCTAAGACTAAATTAACTGATTTTAAAAATGATAAAAATATTAAGTAATTATAGTAAAAAGTTTAATTGTTTTATTCCTCAGAATATAATATTATTAATATTATTTTATTTAATAATTAATTATTTGTAATTAATTTTTGATAAGACATATAATTTAATGTTTAGTAATAACATGAAAAAAATGAATTAATACTTCAAAAAAAATTGAAATATGATAATTAACATTTGTTAAATTATAAAAATATAAATAAATTTTTTTTACAGTATTTTCAAGATTATATTTATTAAAATAGAAAAATCCCATAAATTAGAAATCTAATCAGAAATCTTTAATATTAATCATAATAAACTTCAAAAATAATAGATGAAAAAATTTTTCTTTTATTTTCAAAAAATAAAAATTCCTTAATTTCCAAACTCAAACAACTATTCTCCGGAAGATATGAAAATCAGAAAAAAAAATTAACAAAAAAAAATAAAAAAAATCTTTAACCAACTGCATTTGCCAACAATATTCCAAAAAATAATAAACAAATAAATAATTATTTATTTAATTAAACAGGAGTATTAAAAACTATAAAACCTAAAAGAAAAAAAGAAAAAATAATTAAAAAAAGTAAACAAATGTCAAAGAACATTCAAGATTTTTGTTCAGGATTAAATCATATGGGAATTCCAACTCTTGACTACAATAAATCAGTAGCATTTTATGAGAGTTTAGGATTTAAGAAAGCTCATACAAAAGTAAATCCAAACGGACAACAAGTTGCATTTATGCAATGTGGTAATTTAATTGTTGAAACTTATGATAAAGAAGGTGCTGCTATGGAAACTGGTGCTATTAATCATATTGCTGTTGATGTTCATGATATTGATGAATTACATAAAATCATCAAAGCCAAAGGATTTAAATTCATTCAAGATAAAGTCACTCCTCTTCCTTATTGGGAAAAAGGTATTAAATATTTCTCTATTGAAGGACCAAATAAAGAAACTATTGAATTCTGCGAAAGATTAAAGTAAATCGTTTTCTATTTTTAATTTATTTTTGGAGTTAATTTAAAAAAATTTTTTAAGGGTTTATTATACTTTTTTTCATTTTATTTTTCTTTGTATTTTTTTCTTTTTTCTTTTGAGTATACATTTTTATCTATTATACTTTTTATGACATTAATAAAATTATTTTTCATTTTGTTTGATTAATAAAAACTATAATTTAAAAATAAATAAAAATAATTGAAATAACTGAATAATTAATATATATTTAAAGTAAATTTATATGAAATGATTATAATAAAACTTATAATACATATATTTTTTCAAATACTACTATTTATAATAATTTATACAAGATATTAATCTATAATATATAAAAAACATTATTTTGATCCTCCACTATTAGTAATATAACTAGCAGTACTTAAATTTCCAGAATATCTACTATTAAAAGCAGTGGTAGACTTTTTTTTTGCATTATAATCAAAAAAATTCGTTAATCCATTATCTTCATCATCATATTCACTTCCATCGTCTCTTTTTTCCAACATTTGAAGTAAAATTCCATTTTTTCCATATTGAGGATGACTTTCTACTAATTTTGTTATTTCATTTATTTTTAATATTGATTCATCTGATAAGTAATAATATAACATATTAAATTTTAACATTATTTTATAAATTAAAAGTTGCATTTTTTTAAAAGCATATTTTGAATTGTCTCCTTCTATTTTAAATAAAAATTTCCTCATTCCTCTTATTATAACTTTAGTATTTAAATATTTTAAACATTGGAAAAAACTATTAGTATATTTAACTTTATAAGGGAGAATAATTAAAGCTCTTTCTAAATCAATAAATCCTTCAGTGTCAACTAATTTATCTAATAAAACTTTAAATTTATATTTAATTGATTCTTTAATAATTTTATTATTTGATTGAGAAAATAAATTTTTTTTACCTCCTTTTTTTAAATGTTCATCCTCTGAATAATTATCACCATTTACTGTGTTATTTTGGCTTATATCGTCATTTGTATTTATAGATATATCATCCACCGAGGTTTTACTTGAGAAAAGTCCTTTTATATTCTTTTTTCTGTTGAATAAATGAAATCTTTCATACATTTCATATAATGTTACCACTTTTTTTTTCTCTTTAAATCTTAATTGAGTTAATATTTTTCTTAATTCTATTATATATTCTTTTGAAAAAAATGTATTTTCTTTTATTTCATCTGATTGAATTTTTTCTTGATAACATAATTTCCAAAAAAGAATTAAATCTTCAATATGAAAATATATTAACTTAAAGGGTAATGTTAATAAATCATATAATAATTGACAAATAAAATGATTCTTCTCTAATTTTCCATTTTCATTATATGTTTTTTTACAAATATAATCAAAAATAATATGATAAAAACCTTTGATTAATGAAAAAGGATAGCAAATAACACCAACAAAAGCACTAAAAAAAAAATAAATGATGGCAACAAAAATATAAAAGATTTTACTTAATATATCATTAATTTTTTCAGCATTCCCATATTGTTCGTTATAAAATAAAAGAAAAATATTACAAAAAAAACTAAAAAAATTTAAAGGAGAAGGTAAAAGAATTAATAATCCAAATTTATCATCCCATCTTAATCTTTCATGAGTTAAAACTAACATCGCTCTGCTTTCAGCATCAGCATCTTCAACAGAATTTTCAAATAAATTATTCATCATACCTACAATTAAATTGAATAACATTATATTAGACAAAGTAGTAAACAACATTAAACAAACATAACCAAAAACACTTAAATTTGTGAAATTATCAAACTCAACTTGACCAAAAGCTGTTCCAAAAAGAAATAAAAAACTATTATAAAAAAAATCAAAATTAGAATTTGAAAAACGAAAAAAAATAGTAAATATTTGAGAAAATAAAAGTGTAATACAAAAATTAATTATCATAAAAGCAAAAACATGCCAAAAAACTTTCATTAATATTCTTATAAAAAGTCCATACATTAAAGTTTCCATTAAAATACAAAAAACTTTAAGCCAACTCATGGTTAAAATTATAGAAACTATAATTGCTTCAACAAATTCATGATCTTTTGTAATTAATTGGCTATCTCCAATTGGATAAATTAAATCTGGAAAATTTATATATAAAAGAAAAACACCACATCCAATAATAAAGATTACTACAATTTCTAATTTCATTACTGTTATTGTTCTACCTGTTTTATATACATAAATATATGTAAATATAAAATTTAAAAAATATGAGAATAAAAGAGCGTTTGCAATTTTTTCATGTTTTAATAAAAATTTATGATTTTTACCAATATTTTTAGGTAAGATATAGGCAATATATTCATAATAAATAGTAATTAAAAACATAGTAATACTATCAAAATAATATCTTGAACTACAATTTTTTTTATAACAATTAAATTGAAAAGAAAACATACAATTAGGAGGATAATAAGTTTTAGAAACAACAAAATCATAATTTTCATACATAACTTGAGTAGTAAGTAACCTTGTAATTCTTAAATAATGAAAAATACTAAATTCATGTCCAGAGCCATACCATAATTTAGAAACAATACCTCCTACATTAGCATTACTTAATAAATTAAAAAATTTATTTTCAGCATAAATTTCAATAGTATTTCTTTTTCTATGATCAAATTGTTCTTTTAAAAAATAATTTAACATATCTTCATCTTGAATTGATGATTGAAGTTTTTCACCTAAATCTAATATTTCATTTGCAACAGCTTGAGCTTTGTATAATATTTTTTTATTTAAATTTCCTATTTTTAATAAAAATTCAGCAGCTAAAGCAATAAATAATAAAGGTTCTTTACATTTTGTAATTGCTTCTTCATGAGAAGTGAAAACTAATAGATAGGAAAAAATTTTTTGAAAATAATTTATATTTAAACATTTATCTTCAATACAACTTAATAAACATAATGCATCACAGGCATATTCTCCATTTCTTAATTCATCAATTAACACTAATTGAACATTAATTTTTAATTTTCCTTTTTTAAAATAATGAATAATATCTTTTTCTAATAATTTCTTTTTTTTATTTTTTTTACTTAAAGATTTTTCCTTTTTTGAAGTTATATTTTGTTCAATTTGAAAATGCTTAATTTCAGGACTTGATAACATTTTATTATTTTTTTTTTCTTGACTTGAATATTCACTTTCATTATCTTCAATTTCAGTTTTTTCAACTATAATAATATCATTTTTACTTTTATTAACTGATGATATATTTGAAAGATTTCCACTAGGAGTTATACTTTCAAAAAGAGAAGGAATAAAAAAACTTTTTCTTCTTTTTCTATTTCCTTTTAATGATACTTCTGATTTTGGTGTACTTACACTTCCTTTTGAAAAATTTGGTAAAATTACTGAACTTCTTTTTTTTTGATATTTATTTAATGACATTACTTGTAAGTTAGGTTCTTTTTTTTTATCAACTCCTATAATGTTATTTATATTTGTTTTTAATTTACTTAATATTGAATCTTTGTTTTTATCATTTTTTTGAAATAATAATGAAGTTAAGCTATCTTTTTGATAATCTAAAAAATTCATTTCAGATGAATCATTATATACTGGAAAATTATATGATGCACTTCCTCTTTTTATGGTTTTTGTAAAATCATTATTTTTTAATTTTTCTGATTGAGTAATAATATTTGAATTATGTAATTTTTTTTTTTTAATAATATTTGAATTACTAAATTTATTTGGATTTTTTATTATTGAATCTTCTTCTTTTTCAGTAATTTTTTTATTTTTATTAAAGGTTGAATTTTTTATATTTTTTACAGCATTATCAACTTTTGTATTAGTACTTTTACTAACAACAGAATCTTCTTCATTATTATTTCCTAATGTTCCTTCATCAGAAGTATAATCTTCATTTGATTCAATTGAATGTTTTCTTAAAAAATCAATTATTTTAGATTCATCTTTAGGATGTTTATAAGTTATTTCATCAATTTGTTTTGATTTACTTCCAACTTCTAATTTTGAGATTATACCTATATATTCATCTGTTTCAGGAGGAGGTGAATTTAAATATTCTTTACAATTTTTAAATTTTAACAATAATCTAGCTAATTTAAAATACTTTTTTACTAAACAAATTCTCATATATGAAACTTTTACATTTATATTATTTAATGCTCTATCTAATATATCTATTGTAATATCTTCATCATATTCTAATGATATTTCAAATATATCTAAAGGAATAAAAGGGTCATTTCTGTCTATTTTATATTGATCAAAAAAATACATTACTAATTCTTTTAAATCACATTTAAAAAAAATATGAATTAATTCTTTTAATGAAGTTACAAAATATAAATGAATTTCATTCATTAATTTATCAATATTATGTTTTAATCTTCCCATAATTATATTATAATTTGCTTCTTTATCATAATCTTCAGAATTTGAATTTATAGTAGGAACTTTACCTTTATTATTATCTTTAAAAAACTGATATAATTTTCTTTCTCCATTTAATGAATTAATTTTATTTTTATATTCATGACCTATTGTTTCTTTTAAATCAACATGTTTAATTTCTTCAATATTTTCTTCATAAATTCCCCAAAGATTATAAACTTGTTCTTCAGTCATTTTTTTTCCTATATTTTTCCAAATTCTTCCTTCACTAACAAGATAACAAAATTCAACGTTTCTCATAATAAATTCAAATCCAAGATAAAATTTTCTTCTAGCAGTATTATTTAATATTTTCCTAAAAACTAAAATTTCATTAGTAGTTAATGAAGAAAAAGATTTTTTTTCAACTGTAACAGTTAAAAAATCATCAAAATTAAATTCATCAATAATATCACAATCAGATAAAAAGTTTTTAAAATAATCGTTATGTTTTTGTTTAATTATTTTAGCTTTATCTTTATAACCAAGTAAGGCTAAAAAAAGTATTTCTACATCATATTCAATATTAAATATATTTTCATTTTCAACAACCAAAGCTTTAAATTGTTCAATAGTTGATGTTAAAAAAGATAAATCTTCAAAAAGTAATTCATTATCATTATAATTTGGTTGATTATATTGATTTTCACTTAATACTTTTGAAAAATTTATTTCTCCTTCTAATTCTCTAAAATGTATATCCGTTGCTATTATTAATAAATTTAATATTATATTATTTCTTGTTATTAACATTAATTTTTGTTCTCTTATTTTTTGTTCTGATAGTTCATGAATATTTAAGTCTATATTTAAATTTATATAATCTAAAATTGAAAATTCAGGAAATTCTCTCATTGTTAATATTATATCTAAATATCCACCATTGAAGTAATTTATATATTTTTTTTTAAATTTTTCAATTTTATTTCTATCATGATAATTAGAAAAAAAAAATGAAATTAATATTGCCAGGTTTTCAGACAATGATTCAATTTCAAAAAATGTTGTTATTGTTTTCGGTACATTTTGATAAGTGGAGGAAAAAAAAATATTATTAGATGATAAATAGCTATTACTTTCTTTTTCATTAATTGAAGTTTTACTTTTATTTCTTTTTGATTTAATATAATTAGAAGGAATACTATCTGAAGTTATTTTTTCCCTTGGTTGAATAAATGTATTAATCATCTTTTACTTATTTAAATTTATTTATTCCAAGAAAATATAATTTTTTTTAATAATTAATTAATAAGGTTTTCACAAAATAATAAAAGATAATATAGAGAAATAAAATAAAATTATTCAAAATTAATTTGATTTAGAATGAACCCTTATAATTGATAAATTATCCTTAAGACATTAAAAATAAGTAAATTAAATAATTTGACTCTTAAAGTCAATTTAATTATATAGTGATGTTTGAATTTAAAACAATTAATAATTAATTTTTTATTACATGATACTTTTTTCAATGAATGCAATTTATTCATAAAAAAATATAAATTATACAATTAAATTGATTTTAAAAAAAACTAAAATACCTCATATGAAACATCTATAAATAATTAATAAAAAAAACAAAAACAAAAAAAAAAAAATATCAATCTTCCAAAAAAAAAAGCAATTTTTAAATAACAATATATTATTGGAATACACTTAAATTTATTTTACCATAGTTAATTTAAGAGTTTGAACTTTTTTTTCATTTCCATTAACATTTTCAATATAAGAATGGGATTGAATACTAACATCATCAAAACCAGCTAATTTACAATTAGCTTCAATTTCTCCAGCATCTAATTCTTGCATAACATAAATAGGTTGATCTACAATAATTTCACATATTCCTCCATTTTTTAGTGTTCTATGTATATTGAAAAGTCCTTTTGATTTTAAAAATTCTGCTGGTGAATTTTTAATAATTACTTTATTGAATGCTTCTTTATCAAAGGAATCTACATAATTTAAATGTGCAGGATGAATTGTAATACAGTTATCTTCCTCTGAATGATTATCTACCGCGTCTACGTATAATGTTCTTTGCATTTTTTAAATGATTCATTTTTTTATCATTGATATATAATTTTTTTAAATTTATTAGATTGACTTGAAAGAAATATTTTATTTTTTATTTTTGAAATTTTTTTTAATCATTATTTTGTATTTTATTGAATTTTGTAATATATATTTAAATAATAAATTGTTATTTAATAAAAAAGAAATGAAAAATAATTGAAATTTGAAAAAAATAATGGGGATTGGGGAT
>JAEEGK010004742.1_pt1 | contig 33148 bp, 21 predicted proteins | sample 8958771 | NCBI WGS metagenome assembly JAEEGK01 (sample SAMN16246547, study PRJNA631951) | gut metagenome | biome: gut microbiome; feature: rumen; material: SC-attached | host: Bos | place: Iran: Karaj | collected 2018-10 | reverse complement strand
CATATATGTTGTTTAATTGAGATTTTTTATTTGAGAAAGATTCAAAAATATCTTCTAATGATTTTCCTAAAAGTTCCATTACTAAAATATTATAATCTCCTGAAAAACCAAAGGATTTTACAAAAGGAATTCCAGCTATATATTAATTTAAATTATAATATAATTTTTTTGCTTACTTTCTTTTAAATAACTCATTATCTATGCTTCTGATTGAAGGAGACTTTGACTTTTTTTTCTATTTTCAAATTTTAATGCATATTCTTCTTTATTAAATACTGCTTTATATATCATTCCAAATGAACTTTCTCTTAATTTTTTTTCTGTTTTTTATTTTCCAAAATATACTTTGCCTAATATATTTTCATCTGAAATTCCATTTCAATTAAATAATTTTTATTTTCTTTTTTTTTATTATCTTGTAAAAATAAATTCATTAAAATTCCAAAAAAAATAAAAAATAATACAAAAATATGAACGTGTCATTTAAATAAAAATTTTTTGTATCTAAAAAAAATTAAAAATAAAAACAATGGATTAATAACGATCAATTCTCTCACTTTCATTTTCCTTTAAGTCTTTATTAACATTTTCTCCTCCTTTTTTAATTTTATAAATTTCATAAGCAATATAAGCAGCAGCACAATAGCTAAAATGAGAATAATATTAAGTAACCAAGCAAAATATCTCCAAGAATTTCAGAAAGAAAAAGAATAATCACTCATTTCTCCAGCAACAATAACAGGATCACTTCTATCTCTATTTTCGATTTCAATTCCTTTAAACAAATAAATATTATTTAAATTAGCAAGAACAGTTTGATAAGTTTTATATCCAGGGAAGCATCCTCCAGTATAAATATAATTATTTGTAACTTTAACATATTCAATGACAATACAAATTCCCTCTAAAACATCATAAGAATAACAAACATGTTTATTAACTCTATTAACAAAAACACCGTTAAATTTATTAGCACAATAATCATCACATTCATAATCAGAACAATCAGCTTTAAACATATGTTGAATCCAAACTGGAATATTTACTCCATTTATTGGATCATCTTCATTCCAAATAAATTTACCTGATAAAAAGCCAAATAGTTCAATAATATCATCTTTATCAGCAGAAATGCCAAAAATAAAATTAATAGATCAATCTGAATAGAATTATATATATCCTTGGAATATTAATGGTCCAGTTTTTAGAATTCAATGGTCTAATCCTCAATTTGGAGATTTAATTGCTTCTTGTGATTTTGATAAGAGAATAATGATATGGAAAGAAAAAAAAGTTAAATTAACATATTGTGCTAAAATTGAATTTTCTGATAATGTTGAAGATATTTCTTTTAGTCCTAAAGAATATGGTTTAAAATTATCTGACGTTACCTTAAATGGAATGTTGAAAATATTTGAACCTTCTGATTTAATTAATTGCTTTAATTGGGATTCTGTTTATTCTAAAGACATTAATAATTCTGGTTGTTGTTGTTTATGTTGGAATCCTAATTCTTTTGATCCTCAAAGTTTAGTCATTGGATGTAAAATTCAGAAAGATAATATTGAAGAAAGTAAATGTAATTTAATTTAAATTTTAACTTATAATGAATATAAGAAACAATTTAATATTCATAATTAGAAGGATGTCATAATAATAATATTACTGATATTGAATGGGTTAATAGATTTGGAAAAAATTACCATTTAATTGCTTCTATTTCTTAAGATATGAAATTAGTTGTTTGGGAATATAAATTTATTAACGAAAAAAAACAAGAAATTTTGATGAAATTAATATTCAATTTCAACCTATTTTTATTTTTAAACATGATATACCATTGTGGAGGCTGTTCTTTTAATAATAGTGCACAATATTTAAGTTTCATTGATGAAAATGGAAAAGTTTTTCTATTTATAAATAGTGAAAGAAGTAAATTTCAAAATATTAAAATTTTTTAAAAAGAACTAAGAACTGAATGTTAAAATAAAATTAAGTAAAATTATATTTTATATATATTTAAATTATTCATTGGAAAAATTATGATAATATATTTCAAAAATATAATAACAATTGTAAATTAAATTAGTTCTACTTAATTATTTTGTTTAAAATATTAGTAAATTAATTATATAATTTTTATTTATTTATTTAAATTAAGTTTTTATTTTTCATATGTTCCATACCAAAATTCATTTGATTCTTTTATTTCTTGACAATTTTTCATTATTTTTCTTCTTTCTAAACAAATATTTCTATATTCATCAAAATCGAAATTTTTATTATCAACATCAATATATCTATAAAAGTTACAATAAAAAGTAAGTTCATTTTTTTTATTCTTTTGAATAAAAGCATAAACTATAATTAAAGGATTTTTATTTTTTATTTGAATTATATTTGAAACTCTTGAAAAATTTACATATATTTTATTTCCTTTAAAAGAAATAACTCCAATATTATTAGATTGATCATAATTAGTTAAATATCCTATGAAAGATATATTTTTTTGTTTTTCACATTCTAATTCATTACAAATATCATTAAATTCTTTTTCATCTAAAAAATAAAATTCATAAGGATTATTTTGATAATACATTTTCTTTTTAAATTTATAAATTTAATATAAGGCAATTATTAAAAAATTATTTTATGAAAAGAAAGAAATTATTATTTAAGAAAAATATTAATTTTTTATGGAGAATTCTCTAGAATTGAATTTTGATTTAGATTATGAAATTCCATTCAAAGAATCATCTTCAGATGAAATAATAAATACATCTTATTATCAAAATAGGAAAAAAACAAGTTTAAAATTAATATGTAAAAATTTATTTTTTGATTGGACAAGACAAGCAATGAGAATTTCTAATAATAAAAGTTTAAAAATAAAGCATTTAGCTCCAATAGGAGATAATGTAATTCAATATTTATTTGATATTTTATATAATAAATGGTATACAAAACCACAAAATTTTTCTGATAGCATACATGTTAGAAAATATCATCAAAAATCACTTTGTCCATTATTTTTTACATTATTATCTTGTAATAAATCAAATGTTTTTTTTGTCTTATTTTTATCTTTGCTTTTTTTACTTACTCAATTTTTTCATATTAATTTATTAAGAAATCTTATTTTTTTATTCAAAGATAATATAAATATTATAAATATTTATAAATATGCTTTTTTATTTCTTGTCAATAAAATTTGTTCAATTTTTTTAATACATCATACAATGTTTAATAGTCAAATTTTAGGAATTAATGCAGGAAATATGTTAAGTGCTTTAGTTTATGAAAAAATTTTAAGAACTTCTGCTTTTTTAAAAGGAAATTTAAGTGAAGGAGAAATGATAAATTATATTCAAATTGATATTGATACTTTAGGCTTTGTTTTTTTTTATGCTCCTTTAACTATTATTGTACCTTTACAAATGTTTTTATATATTTATCTTCTTTTCAGATTTTTTGGTGTCACTTTTATTTTTGGAGTTATTATTTTTTTAGTTATTTTTTTAATTGCTTGGATTATTCAAAAAATTTATATTTCTAATCAAAGACTTTTATTAAAAAATAAAGATAAAAGAATGAAATTAACTTCTAATGTTTTACATATTATAAAAATATTAAAGTTGTATGTTTGGGAAGAAGAATTTTTTAAAAGGATTGAAAAAGAAAGAATAAATGAATTAAAAACAATGAAAAAAATTCAAAATGTTTATGTATTATCTGGTTTTGTTCATAGAAGTATTCCTTTATTTTTAGCAATAACATCAATTGGTATATACACTTTAATTTATGGTAAAATTCCAATTGAAAATTTATTAACATCTATTGAAATATTTGATTCAATGGCTAATCCTTTATATAGATTACCAATATTTATAACATCATTATTAAATTGTTTAATATCAATGAAGAGAATAGAAACATTTTTAATGACAAAAGACATACAGAGAAGTAGTATTCAGAACAAAGAAATGAAAAATAATAATATAATGTTAAAATTTACAAAATGTAATTTTGGAATAAAAAATAATGAAACACAAACAAATAATATATTATTACATGATATAGATATAGAAATAAATAAAGGAGATATGGTTGCAGTTTTAGGAGAAACAGGAAGTGGAAAAACATGTTTAGCAAATGCAATATTAAATTATTTAGAATTTATAAAACCTACAAATACAACTTCAGATAAAAATAACAAAAATAATATTAAATGTCAAAATATAATAAATGGGTCAATATCATATGCTCCTCAAAATCCTTGGATAATGAATGATACAATAAGAAATAATATATTATTTTTTAATGAATTAAATACAGAAAAATATAAAGAAATATTACAAATATGTCAATTATCTTCAGATTTAGATAATTTACCAGGAGGAGAACTAACTGAAGTGTCATCAAATGGAACTAATATTAGTGGAGGTCAAAAAGCAAGAATAAGTTTAGCAAGGGCAATTTATAAAGAAAGTGATATATATTTATTTGATGATCCTATTTCAAGTGTTGATTCAATTAATTCATATGAAATTTTTAATAAAGTATTAATTGAACATTTAAAAGGAAAAACCAGAATTTTAATTAGACATGATATTCAAAATTTACATATGATGAATAAAATAATTTTTATGGAAAAAGGAAAAGTAATTTGGAGTGGAAGTTATAAAGATTTTATTAAAACTGATTTATATAAAAATTTAGTTAAACAAGTTAAAAGAAAAACAACTTTAGAAGAAGAAAGATTATCTCAAAGAAGAAAGTCCATAAGAAATTTAAGAGAAAAAATACCTTCAATAGGTCATGAATTAGATAAAATAGAAAAAGGAAAATTAATAAAAGATGAAGAAATGAAACAAGGTAAAATTTCATATCAATTATATTTTAAATTATTAAAATTAATGGGAGGATATTCTTTTTGTTTTTTAATTGTTATATTGTCTATTGCTTGTGAATGTTCTCAAGTTGGAGGAAATGTTTGGTTAATGTTTTGGTCTTCTAATAAAATGGATAATTTATATGCTTTTTTAGTTTATACTGAATTAGGTCTTTTGTCTTTATTTTTTTTATTTTTGAAAGAATTTTTATTTTCAAGAGCTTTACTTTATATTAATAGGAATTTACATGATCAAATGTTAACTAAATTATTTTCAGCTCCTATAAATTTATTTTTTGATATTGTTCCAATTGGTCAATGTATTAATAGACTGACAAGTGACTTAGAAAAATGTAAATTAATATTAAAATTGTTATCACAAATTTTAAGGAGCGATATAATTTTATTATTAGCAATAATAGTTTGTGCACATTATAATGTGTATTCATTAATTTCTCCACCAATATTATTTTTTTTTGGAATTGTAATTACAAATTATTATATTAGTGCAGGAAGAGATTTAAATAGATTAGATGGAATAGCAAGATCTCCGATAGTTTCTGGATTTAGTGAAAGTATTTCAGGTGCAATTATAATTAGAAGTTTTAATGAACAAAAACATTTTCAAGAAAAATTATTTAAACATTTAAATGATTATTATACTGTTATTAATTATAAATTTGGAGCTACAAATTGGTATTCTTTGTATTTAGATTTATCATCATTTATATATTTATTCGTTATTGTAGTTGGAGCTTGTATTTTCCACGATAAATTCTCTCCTGAAGCAATTGGATTAATGTTAAAATATTCAATATCTTTTAGTGAGCAAATGTTAAATGCTTTAGATTTTACATCAAATTTAGAGAAAAGTATGGTTAATTATGAAAGATGTGATGAATATACTAAAATAATACAAGAAAAACCAAGAGAAATACCAAGAGATAAATTACTTAGAAATTGGCCAAATGAAGGTATTATTAAAATTGTAAATTATAGTGCTCGTTATAGACCAGAAACTGAATTAGCTTTAAATAATATTAATTTGGAAATTAAAAGTAAGGAAAAAATTGGTATTGTTGGTAAAAGTGGAAGTGGGAAAAGTTCTTTATTTCTTGCAATATATAGAATATTTGAATCTAATAAAGGTTTTATTTATATTGATAATGAAAATATTTCTAATCTTGGTTTAAAAAAATTAAGAGAAAATTTATGTATTGTTCCTCAAGATCCTACTTTAATTGAAGGTACTATTAGAGATAATATTGATCCTTTAAATGAATATAATGATAAAGATATTTGTAATATTTTAAAAGAATTAGATTTTTTTGATTTCATTGATGATAATATATATGATAAAAAATTTTCTAAATTACTTAATTTTAAAATTACTGAATTTGGAAATAATTTATCGTTAGGGAAAAAACAACTTTTATGTTTTGCTAGAGCAATATTAAAAAAATCTAAAATAATATTTTTAGATGAAGCTACTGCTTCTTTAGATCAAAAAACTGAAGATATTATTGAAAAAATAATTGATAAATATTTTAAAGATAATACTGTCTTGACAATTGCTCATAGAGTTCAAACTGTTAAAAAATGTGATAGAATTATAGTAATGGATCAAGGTAAAGTTATTGAATTTGATAAACCAGAAATTTTATTAAAAAAACAAAACAGCCTTTTTGCATCCTTATATTATAAAAATTTAAAATCTTTAGTCGCTTCTTAAATATTAAATATAAATAGAAACTTATTTTTTTAAATGATATAATAATATATAATTATAATATTAAATAATATAAAGAATTTTTTTTAATTAATTTATTTTAAATCAATGCATTCAAATTTTTAATAATAATTTTTAGGAAAAACACTAAGTATTTTTAAATAATTTGTAAATGGCTCGTTTAGACCAAGGTTATAAAATAGCATATTTCCTAATTTTATTTTTAATGTTTCTTCATATATATTTTGTAATATTTTTCACAGAATGTAAAATAAGAACAAGTTCAAAATTTCATTCAAAAAGATGGATAAATGAAACAAATGGTCCTTTATTTGATGGAATATTATATTTAGAAGAAAAAAAATTAGAAGAATCATGTTCAGAAAATTATACAAATTATACATTATTATCATGGCCAGGAATTAATGAAGGAGTATTTTTAAATAATATTGAATATGATTATCCATGTAAATATTCAACTAATAATTTAGGATTTAATAGAACTGAATTTAAAATTGGTTCTATTTATTCTCTTGGAATTGGAAGTGGAGATTTAATTGCAGAATATGAAATTAATACTCCTTTTAGTGAACAATGCTATAATAACAATAAAAATAATAAATGTTATTGCCCTAAAAATATTGTTTCTTATCAAGAATTTATTGGAAATGGTTTCATTATTCCTAATAAAAATGATACTTTAAATATTAGAAGATTAATTAAAAAAATTGAAAAAGTTGATAATAAGAATATTAGTGTTATTGATGGAAAAAAATTATGTATGAAAAAAGTTTATAATTTCACTTCTTTGTTTGATAAAATAAATAGAACTTGTGAAAATGGAGTTATATGTGGAAATTTATGTATTTTTGGAGAAAAAAAATGTCCTAACTTAAATCAAATTGATTTAATTTCTAATGAAAATAACAAAAATAAGGGGGTTCAACAAAAATTAATTTCTTCTTTAGATTTTTCTTATAATGGAATTGAATGCTCAATGATTAATAGAAATACAATGCATAAAATGTATAAAGATAATCCAAATGAATCAAAATATGTTTTAAGTAATTTTAACAACACTAATTTTAAAAATAAAAAATTATTTTCTTGTTTTTATAATGAAACTCATGCTGAAAAAGAAGAAGATATAATTGTATTATCTGAAAATCCTTTAGAAAAATTTTATAAAAGAACTAATATTGATTCTTATATAAATAATATTGAAGAATATAAAAATTATATTGGAAAAGAAGATAAATTATATTTAACGGCAACTTCATTTTTTGATTTTAATATAACTGAAAATAGTTCTTGTTCAAATAATACTTTAAAAGAAATTAAATTTAGTTTTGACTCTGCAAGGAAAATATCTCTTATTAACGTTGGAAATATATTTATTCTGGAATTTGCTTTTATTTTTATTCTTTGTTATTTATGTTATAGACATTTTGTGATTCTTTCAATTAGAACTCAACCTCAATTTAAATTTATTTATACTAAATATTTTATTATACTTACTCTTGGTTTTTTCTTTGCAAATTTTTTTATTTATAATACAAATGTTGAATATAAAGAAAATATTAATAAATCTATTGAATATTTAGATAAAATAGTCATTAATAAATGTTTTATTAACGAAGAATATTTAAAACACTTAAGAAAGTTAAAAAAGAGATTAGAAGATTTTTCTTTATTAAATTATTCAATATATGAAAATTTATTATATGAAAATATAACTGTTATACTAATTGCAATATTAATTGTAACTTCAAAAATAAATTTAAAAGATTTATGGAAAATGACATATAAAGAATATTAAAAATTGAGATCAAAATAATAATATGTTGCATAACTTATTTAATTACAACTTTTAAAATTAATTTAAATAATCAAAAAAAGAAAAAAAATTCTGAATTACTCATAAATAAATATAAAAATCTAAAAATTTATTATTATCAAATATTATTATTGAATAGGAGGTAAATCAATAGAAGTAACAATACCTAATTGATTTTTATATAAAGTTTTATTTAACTGATTAACTTTCTTTTTACTTTCACTGTCCTTATTATCTTTCAATTGATCAATCATAAATTCTTCACTGGTTTTTACATTAGAAGAATAATAAAAATCTAAATTAATAATAAGTAAACTACTTCCTAAATAATTATGACTATTCATTCCCCCAACAATAATTAATTTATTAGAATAAATAATAGAATTATGACCACATCTATTAAGAACTTTAAATCCATTTAATTGAGAATATAATTCAACTTTCATCCATTCTAAATTTTCTAAATCAAAAATGAAAGTATCATTTAAAGCAAAACTTTCACTAACATCATCATTTCTTCCTCCATGAATAACAAGAAAATTACCTTTTTCATAATAATTCATAGTATGATAATATCTAGGAGAAGGGATTTTTCCTTTAGTTTCAGGTTGAACCCATTCTAAAGGTTTTTGGCCCATAATTAGAATCCATAATTGATTAGAAATTCCTCCTTCATCTTTACATTTACCTCCGAAAATGTATAATCCTCTTTCTTTAATTTTACTTTGATTTAATTTCTTATTATCAGTATCAGGATATTTATATATAGTAAATTTTTGATTTTGAACAGTATCTCTTGGAATAACTAAAGCAGAAGCATGACCATATAATTTAGGCCCTGGTGTATATTTACTTATTGATACAACATTCCATTTTAATGGGTTTAAATTTAGTAAATATACATCATTTAATATTTCATTATTATCATTCACTCCTCCATGAATCATCATTTGACTTCCTATTAATTCTGCAATATGATTTCTTCTTAATTGAGGTGATTTTCCTGCAATTGATGGTGTTGAATACATATTATCCAAAAATGAATATAATTCAAATCCTGTTGTCAATGATGTATTTTGAAATTTTGTTCTTCCTCCAAATAAATATATTTTATTCTGAAATATTATTCCTGAATGTCCATATCTACAATTTGTTATATTTTCAGTATTTAGTTTAGTCCATTTTAATTGTTCTATATTTAAATTCCATATTACCATTTGTTTCATTTGACTACTTATTCCACCACATAAAATAATATCTGCACCTTTCATTTCAAGAGAAAATTGTTCTCTTCCTTCAGGGAAATTTCTATTTGGATATCTATAATAAGCAAATAATTTTAAATGGCCTTGTCCTGGAATTGGAGGTAAAACTTCTTCATCTTTTTTTTTCTTATCATTTGCCATATTTACAACTGGAATTTCATATTGAATTTTAGCAGGAATTTTAGCTATTCTTATTTTAGGCATTTTTGCTCTATATTTCATTGTATATGATTCAAAAGATTTTATTGAATTATCAAATGTTTGTTTTTGTCTCATTAAAAAATCTTTACTTATTTCATCAAATATTTCATTATTTCCTCTTATTATTGATATACTTTGAAATGGACTTTGATAATCAAAGGAATTTATATTTACTTTTACATTAGAATCACTTTCTATAGGAGTATATTTTGACATAAAAGATAAATTAAAATCATGTACTTTTTTTATTATATTTTTATCTTCTAATGTTATGTATTTTGGATTATATTCAATTTTTTTTTTTTTTTCTTCTTCGTTTTCTTCATCTTTTGAAAATGAAGCATGTAATTGATATTTTTTCATTGAGGTTGATATTAAATCTGCATATGAGTCAAAAGGAATTGTTTCTTTTTTTTTTGCTTCATTTATTATGTAATTGTCATTTATTGAGTTTATTAAAGTTGATTGAAGTTCTTGTAAAGTCATGTTTGGATTAACTCTTAATTTATTTTTTATATTTTTGTTTTTTTTTTCTCCTGTTGGATTTATATTTTGGATTTTTCTCATTTTTTTTTTACAAATTTTTTAATGTTTTTTATACTTTTTTATTAATATTTCAGTTTAAGTTTAATTATTATTTTAAAATTTTAGAATAATTTATTTTTAAATTTGAATATTTTTATTTCATTTTTTAATTATCAAATAATATTCTAAGTTTACTTATGTTTTCATCTTTTATCTCTTAATTTTAAATATAAATTTGATTAACCCCAAAGAAATAAAAAATTTTGTAAATGTTTTAAATTATTTAATTAAATAATAACTGATAAACTAAGTACAAAAAAAAAATAAATAAAAAAATGGAAGTTTCAGAAGAAGAAAGTAGAACAGTGAGTGGAATTCCTCAAGAAGATATAGAAGAATTAAATAAAGAAGATGAAGAAGAAAATATAGATTTTGACAATTTAGCATCTCTCCAAGTAGAAAAAAAGCAAACAGTATATGACGGAGAGCAACAAACATATGATTTCCAAGAAAACAAAGAAAGAAATGATGTTTTTATAAAAAATTATCTTTCAAATTTTGGAATGGAAAGGACATTAAGAGTATTTGAACAAGAATTTTATGAACATTTATCAAAAGGAGAAATAGATATGGCAAAAATAGGAACAGTTCCTAAAGTATATATAGAAAGCGAAGAAATTCAAAAAAAAATAGGAAATTTACAAAAAGATCTAGATGCAGCTAAAATATATGCAGAAAAAGCTAATAGCCAATTTCTACGATTAAATAAAGGAAAAGAAAATGAGAAAATAAAGCATAGAAGAGTTCAACAAGAAAAGCAAATATTAATAAAGAAAATAGATGATTTAAAAAAGGTATATGAGAAAGATAATAAAATATATAAAGATTTATTAAAAAAATATTCAGATGTGACAGTAAAAACAGCAATATTTGATACTCACATAGTATCAATGAAGCAAAAATTAGAGAATTTAGAAGAGCAAAGAGCAAAATTAGAAAAAACATTAAAAGAATCAAAACAACAACAAGCAGAATTGAATGAAATAAAAGATAAATCATTAATAAAAGAGGAATTAAAAGGGAATAAAATTATTCAATGGACTCCATTTCCTTTAGTTCCAAGAGAAATACCAAATTATAATGTAAATCCAGCAAACAATAGGATGAATATATTTAAAAGTTTCCCAGGCCATTTAAGAGGAGTAACATCGATAGATTTTCATCCTAAGAAAGCAATAATAGGAACAGCAAGTGATGATAAAACATGGAAATTATGGAAATTCCCAACTGGAGAATTATTAATGCATGGTGAAGGACATAAAGATTGGTTAAGTTGTATTTCATTTCATCCTGATGGTATTTTATTATCAACATGTGGTGGTGATGCTACTATAAAAATATGGAATATTATTGAAGAAAAATGTATTCATACTATTATTGATCATGCTGAACCTGTTTGGAAAAGTAAATTTCATTGGAGTGGAGATTTTATGTTAACTTCATGTATGGATCATACTGTTAGATTATATGATTTAAATAATTTTAAAGCTAGAATGAGTTATCGTGCTCATGTTGATTCTGTAAATTCAATTAATTGGGTTTATTATACAAATAATTTTGTTACTGGTTCTGCTGATAAAACTTGTTCAATGTGGGATTTGAGAACTAATATTTGTACTAGTACTTTCTATGGTCATAATAATGCTGTTAATGCTGCTATGGTTGATAATAGTGGAACTTATTTAGCTAGTTGTGATGCTGATGGAATTGTTAAATTTTGGGATGTTAGAATGGTTAGGGAAGTAGCTTCTTTCGATGAATGCAAACAAAGTGCAAATTGCCTTTGCTTCGATAAAAGTGGAAATATTTTAGCTGTTGGATATGATGATAGTAATATTAGAATATTTAATGGAATTAAAAAAAGTGAAGCTATGTATAAAGGGCATGAAGATGCTGTTTTGGATTTAATGTTTGATCCTAATAATGCTAGTTTACTCTCTTGTGGCGCTGATAGAACTTTTAAAATTTGGCAATAAATTTTTTAATAAAAAAATATAAAATAATTTATTTTTTTTTTGTTTATATTTTAATTGATTATGATTTAAAATACATTTTTTTTTTTTGTTAAGTAACTGGAGAATAATCATAATCATCTATTACTTCATTTATTCTTTTTTTTCTAGTGAGTTTTGAAAATAATTTATTTGCATATAAAGCTAAAAATAAGCATATTATAATTAAACAAATTTCAATAATCCAAATATTTCTTTTTTTTCTTTTTTTTGCTTCTTCTTCTCTTATTTTTATTAAAGGATCAGTTTCCATTGTATATCTTCCAATTATTTTTCTTTCTTTGTCAAAAACTACAGTTTTAAGTTTTTGAAAGAAAATTCTTCCTAATTTCCACCTATAAAATGTGCCACTTTCTTCAAAAAAAATTATAAAATATAAATGATTTCCTACTTTTCTAAATAATTCTTTAGATGTAAAAACGACAGATTCACCCCAATCTTTTCTTCTAAATTCAATATCTGAAAAATTTGAGATATTAATGTCTAAATTGCAATAAAAATAATAAAGATTGCTATTTTTATAATATATTAAATTATAAAAACATTCTTTATTTTCTATTTTCTTATCAAAAAAAGCCATATTTAATTGATTTCTAAAATTTTTAGAACCAATAATTATATCTAAATCAATATTAAACTCAGCATAATAAGTATAAGTAATTGAAGTAACATTGTTAAAATAAATACCATCAAATGATAAATCCCAATGAAATTCATAAGATCTCATTTCAGCTTTAATATATAAGAAATCTTCTTTCGTATAATAAATATTATATTCTGAAGGATAATCTCCAACAATAATTTCTCCTTCATTTTCACTAGTATAATTAACAGTAAAAACATATGATTTGACTAAATTTTTATTTTTTAATTGATCAAGAATATTAGTATCATTAACTCTAGATTCATGAAGACACATAGGAGCAAAACCTAAAACTCCACTATTATTATTATATAATTGATCTGCTAAAATAAATGTAAAATCAGATAATTTTGTATTATTAAAATATAAATAATCTTTTGAATGATAACCTGAACGAAAAGGTTGAATATTAAAAAATGTAATTTTTTGAGAATAAGAATATGAAGATGATTTTGATGAATTAAATTTTGGAAAATCTCCTTTTATTGTTGGATCTGCTAAATAAAAAGAGAATATATCTAAATTTATTTGTACTGGAATTTTTTGAGGAGGTGTTCCTATATTTATTTCTGTATATATCTTATTTTCTAAGACACTTTTTATTATGTCTTTATCATCATTTGATTCTTTCTTTTTAAAAGGAAATCTAAATATTCTTTGTTGGGTTTTAATTGATATAAATATAATGGAGAAAATGAACCAAATAATTTTCATATAAAAATAAAATTTTATTTTTGTAATTGAATTAAAAATAAATAATTAAAAGATGTAAAAAAAATTGTTTTATATTTCTATAAGTATTAAAATATATTTTTTATAATTCTTTCTCATAAATCTTTTTAATGTGATTATCAACAAAAAACAATAATAGTATTGAATTACTTTTATTTTTTAATTATTTCAAAATATTTTAATAACATTTTTTTCTGAATATAATCATTTAAAGTTTAAAAATAATAATAATTATTATTCATTTATTTTTTAACTAAGAATATTTTTCTCAAATAATATATAATATATTTTCAATATAATATATGAATTTTTCAAATTATAATTTTTTCCATTTATATAATAATTTAATCTAAAAATAAAAAAAGTAAACAAAAATTCAAATCTCCAAAAAAAATATATAGAAAGTAAAATTAAATAATAATCCTTTATGAAAACAAATTTATTTAAAAAAGAAATATACAAAGAGTTTGTTTTTAAAAAAGATTATTGAATTATTTAAAAGAAAATAATGTTCTTAAGGGGCTATTCCAAATAAGCAAACAAAGCAATGCATTTGATCATTTTCATATTTAACGGTAATAGAACCATCAGTATTAGGATTCCATAAACAAGTAGAACTGAAATGAAGAGAAGCGTCTCCTTTTTGGAAAATTGTCCCATTGCAAATAAATTTAAATCCTCTTTGTTGAGAATGAAGTGTTTTTATTATTTCATCTGATATTTGATTACACCAACTTTGAGCATCTTTTTGCTCATAATTTTTTCCATCTAAATATTTCTTTATTATTTCATCACAAAGAGTTGTTAATTCATCTTTGATTGCTGAGAATTGGAGTTCAGTTGACATTTTTATATATTAATTTTTGTATTTAATTGGATTTTGTTTTTAATTTTTATTTATTTTTTTTATTTTTTTTTTTTACTTTTGGAAACATCAAATATAATAGATTATATCTATGATAAAAAATAGTTCTTTAACATTAAAAAAAACCATATTTAAAAACAATAAATAATATATGAACATTTAAAATTTAATAATATACTATTCAAAATATTATTCAAAATATAAACTAAATAAAAAAAACTTAAAAAAGCTTCAAAAAAAATATTCAAAAAAACAACAACCAAAAAATCTTCACTGAGTAACATTCCCTGAAGTATTTTCATTATTAACATTAGTATTTAAAACATTAAATTCATTTTGATTTCCTTTACTAATTTCATCCGGTGATTTTTTTTTTTCTTTTTTTCCATCTTTCCATTTTCCCTTGACCCAAATTTTTTCTTTAGGATTATAACATTCACCTTCACCTTGTTGTTTTCCATTTTTCCAATATCCTTTATATTTTTTTCCATCTGGCCATTCAAAAACACCAAAACCATCTTTTTTATCATTCTTATAATAGCCAATATATCTTCTTCCATCAGGCCATTTAAAAACTCCTTCTCCATGAATTTTATTTTCTTTCCATTCTCCATTATATTCTCTTCCATCAGGCCATATATAAATTCCTTTACCATGTAATTGATTATTTAAAAAACTTCCAGTATAATTACTTCCATCAGCATCTTTAAATTTTCCTTTTCCACATTTTTGTCCATTTTTAAATTCTCCAGTATAAGTAGTTCCATCTTTCCAACTTTCAGTTCCAATTCCTTCTTGTCTATCATTTTTCCATTTTCCTTCATAAGTGACATCTTTACTTTTATAAATTCCAAAACCATTTGTTTTATTATTTTCCCAATCACCTTCATATTCTTCCCCATCTTTAAATATTAATCTTCCTTTACCATTCGCTTTGTCCATTCTAAATTGACCATAATATGTTGGACCTTCTGGAAATTTCAATATTCCTCTTCCATGCTTTTGATTACTGTTCTGATTATATTCTCCATAATATTGTACTCCGTTCGAATATTCTATTGTCTTTAATATTACTGTTGGTATTTCGTCGTTTAATGGTAAAAATTTTTCAAATAAATATTTTATCTCATCTTTTGTTATTAATGATTTTTCTGGAATACTATATTCTAAATCAGAATCTAAATATGGAAGAAATTTACTTATTGTAAAACGATTCAATTCCATCTTTTTACGATATTGAAATCCACGGATTGTACTTTGGAGAAGAATTATTTTTTCAAATAGTTTTTTCTTGTCTTGGAAAGAATTTAAGAATTTGTATATTCTAGATTCTGTGTATATTGATATGTCTGTTTCTAAAGTTTTGTTACGGAGGCATGCACAATTGTTTCCCATTTTTTTTTTTTTAATTTTTTTTTTTATTAATTTTTCTAAATTTATTATTTCATGATATACTTTTCATTTTATATTTTATTTTTCTTTCTAATCATCAATAAACATTATATATAAAAATAATGAATAAATGAATTACGAATAAAAAATACAAATTAATTCTTTTAATGAATATTCTTAACACTATATACTTTTTTTTTAATTATTAGAATTTTCTAATCTAATGAAAAAACATTATGAATATACATTCATAAATTCAATGTGATTTTTTTGGAACAATTATTTTATATTATTCTTTCAAAAAAAAAAATAGTGCATTATTTTTAAAATTTTTAATTAATTTAATTTAATTTAATTTAATTTAATTTATTTTAATTTAATTCTATTATAAAATAAATTTCTTTTCAAAATTTAATAATTTATTGGTTTTTTGTTTTTTAAAATTTATACATTTTATTTATATGGAAAATATTGCAAGAGAAGAATTAAGGAATAGAGAAAATAATCATTACAATAATAATGAAAAGAATGAAAAAGAAGATTCAAAAAAAGAAAAATTAATTACAAAGAACTTAGATAATGGTTATATTGAAAGTGAAGAGCAAAAAAAATTAAAAACAAAGCATATTAAACAATATTCAAAAATAGAAATAATAAGAAAATCGTTTTTTATTTCATCTAAAAATTGGAAACACATTATTTTTTCTATAATATCTGGATTAATAAATCAATATTTTTCAATAAAAAATCCATTATTAAGTGGAAAAATTTATGATGCTATAAATCAAAAATCGTTTCTTGAATTAAAAAATGCATTATATTCATATTTGCTTTTTATATTTTTTAAATTAATTGTAGATGAATTTTTTCAAATATTTTCATATTTTTATATTAATAAATCCTTATTACAATATAAAAATTTAGTAATTGAAAATATTGGTAAAAAAGATATTGAATTTTTTGATGTTTTTAAAACAGGAGAATTAATGGAAAGAATAAGAGTAAGTGAAAGAAGTATAGAAAATAATTTTTTAGTAAAAACAATCGAAATAATTCAACATATTGTAAAATTCATTTTTATATGTTATTATCTTTTTACAACATCAGTAAAATTAACTTTTATTTATTTATTAATAATGATATTTAAATTCATTTGTGATTATCTTCATGATTATTTTAATGAATTTTCAAATTGGAAATCATTTCATAAAATAATGGAACAATATAATGCATGTTTAAATGAATTTTTATCAAATATAAGATTAGTAAAATCTTTTGGAACAGAAGAAGAAGAAATAAATAAATTAAAAAATTTAAAGAATAGAATAGAAAGAAATAGAAATGGAATAGGAACAATGATATGGAAAATAATGGATTTTCTTCATGATGGAGGATTACATTTAATAATATTTTATGCAGGATTAAACACAATAGAAAAAAAAATGACTTTAGGTCAATTAATGATATTTCAAAGATATACAGATGAAGTTAGATGGACTATTAAAAGATTTAGAGATATGTTTAATCAATATATAGGATTATTAGAAGGTTGGAATAAATTTTTTGAAATATATGATTATAGTCCAAAAATTATTTCAAATAAAAATATAATTCCAAATAAAATAAATGGTCAAATTGAATTTGATAATGTAAAATTTGCATATCCATTAAAACCAGAAGTTAATATATTAAATCATTTATCATTTAAAATTCAACCTGGAAAAGTTTTAGCAATAGTAGGTCATTCAGGAAGTGGAAAATCAACAATATCAAATTTAATTCAAAGATATTATGATCCAAATGAAGGAAATATAAAATTAGATGGAATAAATATAAAAGATTTGAATTTAAATTGGTATCATAAAAATATAGGTTTAGTATCTCAAGAACCAATATTAAATAATGGTACAATAGAAGATAATATAATATATGGAGTAAAAGAATATTCTGAAAAATATTTTAATGAAGTATGTGAATTATCATGTGTTAATGATTTTGTAAAAGATAAAAATCAATTTCCTGAAAATTTTAAAACTATTGTTGGTGAAAGAGGAGTACAAGTTAGTGGAGGTCAAAAACAAAGAATTGCTATTGCAAGAGCTTTAATGAAAAATGTTAAAATATTAATTTTTGATGAAGCTACTTCTGCTTTGGATGCTCAAAGTGAAAATGATGTTCAATCTGCTATTAATAATATCATCAAAAAAAAAAATATCACTTCTGTTATTATTGCTCATAGATTAAGTACTATTAGAAATGCTGATACAATTGTTTTTTTAGATAATGGAAGAATTGTTGAAAGTGGAACTCATGATGAATTAATTAAGTTAAATGGAGAATATAAAAAATTAGTTGAAAAACAGTTAGTCAGTTAGTTTTATATTAAAATTACTTAATTTTTTTCAAGTTTTAAAAAAAAAATTCTAATATTTTATATTTATGAAATTTATATTTATTATTTAATGATATACTATAATTATTTTAATGTATATATTTCTATTTTTTTTTTCTTTTCTTTTCTTTATCTCTGTCTTTATTTTTATCTCTATCTCTACGTTTTTCTTTTTCTTTATCTCTGTCTTTATCTCTATCTTTTTTCTTATCTCTATCTTTATCTCTTTTTTTCTCTTTATGACTTTTATCCTTATTTTTACTTCTATGATGTTTATGATGATGAGATTTATGTTCAGATTTTTCTCTAGATCTATCTCTTGACCTTGACCTTGATCTTGACCTAGATCTAGATATTGGTTTTTTGTTTTTCTTTTGAGAATGATTTGATTTGCTATCCTTTTCACTTTCAGATTCAGAAGAATTTAAATCAGAAGAAGATGATTCTTTTGAATTTTTAGATTTTGATTGTTTATCATTTTCTTTATTATTCATTTGTGGATTATTATTCATAAAATTCACAAATTGAGACAAAAACATTGGATTCATCATCATATGTTGAAGATATAATTGATTTAAATTTTTATTTCCTGGATTATTATTTATCATATTAGTCATAGGATTATTTGGAATATTTGTTGTAGTGTTATTATTAGGAGGATTATTTTGGTTATTTATTTGATTTTTACTTAAATTTGTATTTGTTGTGTTATTACTTTCTGTTTGTGGATTTTCTATCTTTTTTTCTTCTGATTTTACTTCTTGATTATTATTATTATTATTATTAATATTATTGTTATTATTATTATTAATATTATTTTCATTGTTGTTATTATTATTAGAATTGTTATTATTATTATTATGATTATTATTTATTCCTTCATTTTGAGTTAATGAATTTTCAATTTGAATAGGAGGAGGAGGATTATTATTGTTTGTATTATTTACTTTTTCTTTATTTATATTTTGGTCTTTTAAATTGGCAAAGTTTTTAATGAAATTTTGAGTTGAAATAACTGGTTCACTTAATAAACTTTTATACCATTGAATATTTTCTCTCAGTTTCTTATTATCAATTACATTTTTCATATTTGTATCTCTTTTACAATTCGGGCAAATAAAATTTTTCATTAATTCTTCCATTATATGTTTCTTACAGAAAATTTCATTACAACATGTAATTTGTACTCCTTCTTCACAATAATCTTCACAGATAAAACATTTAAACATTGAAGGAACTGAACTTAATTTTTCTATTTTTTGCTTATTTTTATTATTTTCTTCTTTTTTTTCTTCTTCATCAATATGAACTATATTATCATTTATTTCTGTATCAGATTTTTCTGATTTTATTGATTTTTCATCTTTCATTTCTTCATTCAACGATAAAACATTAAAATTCAATTCATAAGAACTTTGATTTTGTAATAAATTAAAATTCTCTTCGTTATTATCATTCATATTTAAAATACTATTTCCTTGATTATGATGATTTTCCATTTTTTTTTTATATAATTCAAGATTAATTTTAAGATATTAAAAAAAATAAATTATTAACATTACCTATACTTAATTTAATTAAATTAATATATTATATTTAAATTGTATTTAAAAAAATAAGAATTTTATTCAAATCCACCCAAAACTAAATTTCTAAATTGTAAATAATTAATTGTTTTATAACCAAGATCATTAATAAAATTTAAAACAACATTTTCATCAACATCACTATCCATTCCTAAAACTTCTTTCATTTCATTTACTGTAATATTTCCAGTTTTATTAATATCAAATAAATCAAAAGCTTCTTTTAAATTTATTTCAGTTAATAAATCTTCTTTAGGTAAAGCAATTCTAATAAATTCTTCATATTCAATAGCACCAGAATTATTAAAATCAACAGATTTAATTATTTTTAAAACTTCATCTTTAGTAATTTTCATATTATTTTCTTGGTAAATAGATAATAATTCTTTAGGTTTAATTCTTCCATCTAAAGATTTATTAATATAAAAAAATATATGTTTTAATCGTTCAGTAATTCTCTTTTCTGCATAATTATATGCTAAAAATACTAAAATTGCTTGATGAAATTTTGATTCTGTTGAAAAATTTTTCATTCTAACTAAAACTTGATTAATTTCTACTGTTAAATCTTCTTGGAATAAATTATTTACATCTATATCAATTTTAAAAAAAGGATGATCTAAAGCTTCTTTAGCATTATATCTTTTACTTTTATTATATATTAAACATTTTTGAATTAAATCTTTTGCTTCTTCTGAAACATTATTAAAAAAAGAAGAATCAAAAGAAACTTTTTTATTCATAATTGATTTTATTATTTCTTCTTCAGAGTCTCCTGCAAAAGGAATTTCTCCACTTAATAAAATATACATTATTACTGCACAAGACCAAATATCACATTTTGAATCATAATTGTTTTTTAACACTTCAGGAGAACAATAAACTAAAGTTCCTACAGTATCATCAAATTGTTTTTTATATTTTGTAAATATTTTAGCTGCTCCAAAATCAATTAATTTAATTTCAAAATTTTTAATATTATCAAATTTATGTTTATTACCTTCTTCTTTTTTGAAATTTTTAAAATCTAATTTATATGAAGTTACTAAAGATAATCTTTTTTCAAAAGAATTTTTTAAATTATTATTATTATTATTGTCATTTTTTTTTTTTGATTCATGAAAATTTAAATTATCAATCATAACATTTTCTAATTTTAAATCACCATGAATAACATTATTAGAGTGTAAATACCAAACAGCTGAAAAAATTTGAAACATTAACAATTTAACTAATTTTTCTTCAAATCTTCCAACTTTTTGTAATTTTTCACTTAAATCACCTTCACTACAAAATTCATTAATTAAATAGAAATATTCTTCATCAGAATAAAATTCATATAATTTCATAATATAAGGGTGTTCTAATTTTTTTAAAATATTAATTTCTCTAAAAATTTCTTCTTCAGTGTAACCTTGTTTTAAATTATTTTTAGGAATAATTTTCATAGCTCTAACTTGACCTGTATTTTTATGAATAACTTTAATAACACTTCCAAAACCTCCTTCACCTAAACTTTTAGAAATAATATAATTATCATTTGGTTTTTTATTATTTTTTCTTATTATTGTTCCTAAACCAATAGGTAAATTTGATATATTTTTAACTACACCTTTTTTATCAGGATTTAATAATATTATTTCACTTGATGGGGCTGCAATACTTGCTCTATGATAAAAAGAATCTTTTGCTTGCAAATTTTTATTTTGTCTTCTTTCAGATAAAGAAACTCTAAATGTATTTGGAACTGCTTTTTCTTTTTTTGTGCTTTTCTCTGATTTTCTACTTCCGTTTGAATAATTCGATTGATCATCGTTTGCTTCTGCAAATGTTATATCATTTATACAACATACTTTATCTATCATTTGACCCATTTTTTCTTTATTGTTTTATATTTTTTTTTTTATTTATATTTATGTTTTATTTTTTTTATTTTTTTTTGATGGTTTTATTTTTTTTATTTATTTTTTTATTATTTTATTTTTTGTTTTTTATTTTATTTTTGATGTTATTAATTATAATTCATAATTTGTTTAAATTCTTAAAGAAATATAATAATTAATAAGTCGTATTTATTTATTAGATTAATTATTTATATAGTTTAAAAAGTAATTCAAATGTTCAAAAAATAACCATTTTTAGTTTTTTGACATTTAAAATAAATTATAAAATAAAAAAATCCCCTTAAATATTAAACTGCAAAATTATGAGTTTTTTAATAATATTATAATAGTCAATAGTATTTAATCTTATAAATTAATAATTTTCTAAATAACTTAAATCAATATATTAATCATTAATTAATAATATTTAATAAATTAAATTATTTAATAAATAACCACATAAATTAATTCATTTACTTACATTTTTTAAATTGTTAATTTTTAACACAAATTTAAATAATAAATTAAATAAATTAAAAATAAAATAAATTTAAAATAAAAATATAAACCAAATAGAATATAAAAAAAATAAAAACTTTTAATTGTTTTTACTTTTTTATATAGTTTACAAAAATACTCTCAAATAATTTGTTCGTTCTTGTTCCTTCCTTTAGGTGTTTAGATGTTTTTATTTAATTTATTTTTTACAAAACAATTTTGAAATTTATATTCTCAGTCTAAATTTATAATTATATAAATAAATTAATATTTTGATAAAACAATTAATTTATATTATCTATGCTATCAATCTGTATTTCTGAATTTTTAAATGAGTTTTGAACTTCTTTTTCTATTTCTTCTTCTTGTTTTTGTTCAAATATATTTTTCTTCTTTTTCTTTTTTATCAATTGCTCATAAATTGAAGTAAAAATTAGATTTTTATAATTTTCATCATTATTTTTTTTGATAATATCTAATTTAATCAAAGAACTAAAATTAAAAGCAGGTCTTTTTTTCTTTGTTTTATTGATTGAAAAAAGTGCTAAGTTAGTTAAAAAATTATTAACATTATTTATTTTTTTATTTTTTTGATTATTTTTAATTTTTTTAGAAGATTTTAAAAGATTTTCAATTTGTTGAGTGAAATAAAATAAAGTTTTTAAATTTATATCTCCAATATTTTCCTTAACTTTTCCTCCAATTTCTTCAGAAATAAAATTCATTTTGACTAATTTATCAATATAATTCATTGCTCCTGTTTTTTGAGTTTTTGGATTTAATCTTTCATAATCAAAAGAAAAGGTTAAATATGCCTCATCATATGGTATTTGATTAACAAAAGAATTTATTCCTGAAATATCAAATTTTCTTATAAAAATATTATATGGAATTAATATTAAAATACCATAAAATATTAATGTAAAATATTCATAAAAATTATATGAATGTATTTCACTTAAAAAAAGAATATTTCCTATTGCTCCAACAAAAATCACAGCTACAAAATAATCAATGTAAAAAAAAGCAATTTTTTCATTTAATCTAAAAGGTTTTCTATAAACTTTTAAACATTTGAATTTTTCAATAAAATAATTTAATATTACTCCTATTAATGTAATAATAGGACCAGAAGGAACAAGAGGTAAATAAAAAGCAGTCATTAAAATTTGTTTAAATAAATTACTATATTGTACACCTACTTCCATAATTGGGTTTTCAAAATAAAAATTTAATTCCCTTTGAGTAAAAGGTAATTTTTCAGTTTCATTTTTATATTTTCTAGTAATATAAAACCATCTGAAAAATTTTTTTAAGAGTAAATCATAACAAGTAATTGAGATTAAAGGAGAAAGAATAGAACCAATAAGAATTGATATAGATACTGTTCTTACTAAATTTTGATAAGTATTTGAACCATATCTAATTCTGTTACTAACATATGGAATAATAGCACTATTTACAAAAGATAATATAGCTAATTTTGTACTTATTGATAAAAATCTATCTGTCCTAGTCCATGGCTTTTCATAATCGCTAAATTTAATAAATACCCTTTTAATTAGGAAATTTATTCCACTTATTATTATTGATATAAGTATTGACCAAAAATATTTTAAAAATACTGAATTATTTAATTTTTTTTCTCTAGTATATTGAATGTGATTTATTCCTAAAACAAAAGCAAATGAAACACCAACTAATAATATAGAAAGAAAATATAGAATTAAAGTACGGAACAATCTTGACAAAAAATGATACTCTAAATGTTCGAAAATTACATCTTCTGGTTCCGGTGCAAAAGATACTGAAATTTGATTTTTTACTCTTAATATTTTTTTTCTTTTTTTACTTAGACAACATCCACAACAATACAAAGTAAATTTATTATACAGATTTGTAAAAACTTTTCCTAAAAATGTTGAAGGATATAATTTTTCATATAATTTTGCTTCATTTTGTTTATTAAATGTTATAAATGCTACTCCATTAAATAATTCATCTGAATGAGCTTCTTCTACTACTTTTTTTAATCTTTTTTGTATTTTGGATTTTTCAATTATTAAATCTGATGTTTTTTTCTTTTTTTTACAACATAAAATTCCTTCATTATAATAAAGTTCATTATTAGCTTTATATATTTTTTTTTGAATTTTTCTTAATTGACCTTTTAACTTCATTTGTTCCCCTAATTTATAAGTTAAATTAATTTCTTTAATGTTAACTTGATCAATATGTAAATAATCATTTTTTAGTTCTTTAGCTTTATTTTTTTCTTTTGGAATATCACTAACAATTAAAGTATAATCAGCAGGACTTTGTTCATTATTATCTATTTCAGCCTTTAAAATAGAAGATAAAGAAACAAACATTAAATGAATACAAAAAATAATAAAAGAACTGATAAAAAAAATTATATTAAAATTAATTATGACATCATCTATTTGTTTTTGTTCAGCAAAATCTTTTAAAATGTGAACATAAAATAACATAACTTCACCACTTAAAGTATTAATTAAATCAAAAGAAGTATTTTTATATTGTTCTGTTCTTATAAAATAACGACAATCATTATTATTAGTTTCAATTCCACTAATACTTCCACTTTCAATATAAAATTCAGTACAATATTTATTTAATTTATCTCCATAATAAAGACTAACCAAAATATAAGTGCATGAACATGTAATAAATAAACAAATTAGATTTATAATTAAATATTTATGAAAAACAAAAAAAAAGTATAATCCAAAACCACAATCAATTAAATTTTTAGGATCCATATAATAAGAATATTTTTCAACAATTCCTTCAGTTTCTTGAGGAAGGAAACAATCATCACAAAAAACAACATAATGTTTAGCATCTTCTAAATTTGCCTTTAAAAGTTTTTGAGCATTTGCATGAATTTTTGCTTTTTCTATTGTTCCTTGTAAATCTAAATTATCTTCTAATAAATTTTCATCATTTTCATCATCAAATTGCTCTTCTGTTTCTTTTCTATCTAATTGTGGGTCTTCTTTTGAATTTTCAACTTTACTTCCTTGAATTATTGTATCTCTTAATATATAATTCATTTTTTTTATTTTATAAATTTTAAATAAATGTATGTTGTATAAAAATCAAACAGGTTGTTTTTATTTTTTTTTAAATTAATTATTAATATTTATATATGAATAAAATACCAAATATTCTTAATCAATGTAATAATGAAATAACAGCTGAGAATTTTATGTAAAATATATATTGAAATATAATTATTTTTTTATTAGATTATTATATCAACAACTTGATTTAATTCATAAAACTGGTGATTTAGAAAAAAATCAAGAAATAATAAAAGAAGTTCTACAAATGGTAGAAAATTATTTGTTATATGGAGATAAACATGATTCAAACATTTTTGAGTAATTTAATTTATAATAAATTTATAATAGAGTATTTTGTGAGTATAATTTTATAAATGAATATATTTATTTAAGTAATTCTAAAAGTAGAGAAATAAATTTACAAATAATAAAAAGTTTTTCAATTTTAATATTGAATATAACAAATAAAATTTCATTATACTATATATTTTCAAATAACTTTATAAATAATATTATATCAAATAATAATTTTGATAAATATGATGATGATTTTCTTTCATATTATGTAAATTTTTTAAAGAGTTTAGCATTGAAAATTGATTTGACAACAATTCAATTTTTTTTTCATTCAAATATAAATAGTTTCCCTTTATTAGAAAGTGCCATAAAAATATATAATCATCCAGATCCAATGATAAAGAATGTTGTTAGAAATATTTTTTTAACAATTTGCAGATTAAATTATCCTCCTTTTTTTGATTATTTATGTTGTTTACCTTCTGTTTCTTATTTTTCTTTTATTTCTTGTAGATTAAGAGATATGATAATTAATTTAAATAAAGAAAATCATTATGAAAAATTTAAATCATTACAAGAAGATATTATTGATGATATAATTTATATTCAAGATATTTTTTCCTTAGAAATTGACAAAATAAATTATATTTTAACAAATTGTTTATTCTATTATTGTATTTTGCCATTGATATTGAAATCTTTAATTTCAAATGAAAAAGGGAAAATAAATATTAACATTGCATTATATAGTTTAAGTATGATGTTATATTATATTAAAAATGAAAATTTTTTAAATATTTTATTTACATTAATATTTATTGAATTAAGGAATAAAGGTTTAGATAAATATATTCATAATTATCCAATTCAACCAACAAATTATTATTATGATTGGAATAAGCAAAAAAAACAAACTTTATTAACTTTCCAAACATATATTCAATATAATTGTTCTGGTCCTTTTTTAAGAAGTTTAATTTATAATAAAAATTCAACTATGAATGAAATAAAAGAAATTGTAAATAAATATAAACAAATATCAGAAAAAGATGATCAATTTAATCCGAATTCAAATACTTTTTTAACTGATATTACAAAAGATATTTTAAATTATTTTTCTAATTCAGAAATAAATATTATGACAATGTATCATAATTGTTTATCAACTGCAACTGGAGTAAATTGTGGTTTAAGTACCAAAAATAATAAATATTGTGTTATGGAGAAATTTAAGAAATTATATACTAAATATTTTGATGAGAGTTTAAATTTAAGATATAGATTAATTAATAATGATATTAAAATGAACATTTATTCTTTTTTAAATAAAAATGATGATGATTTAATTTTAATTACAAATTTATTTATTAGATTATTTCTAATTAATGATAATGAAATAATTACAAAGTTTTTACTTAGAGAAGGAAAATTATTAAATACAATATATTTAACTGAAGATGATATAACAAAAATAGAAGAAATAAATCAAAAATCAAATTTTGATTTGGAAATTTTTCATACTGAAGAAAATATGTTTTATAAAACTTTAGAAAATAAAGATAATAATGAAATTATAGAATTAAATGATATAAATTTAATAAAAAGAGTTGGTTCAAATCAATTAGTAATAAATCATTATGATTATGATATAATGAATAATAATGAAAAAATGAGATTTCAATCAATGAAACTTAAACCAGAAAAAATAAAAGTTTCTCTGAAAGATTTTGTAAAAAGTTCAAATTCAATGCAAAAAAAAAAAGGTGAAGAATTAATTAAAGAAAGTGTTATTGTTTTATCTAATGGAGAATTTGAAAAGTTTGATAAAAATTATTTTAATGAAATTGAAAATAATTTAAATAATTATATTAAAAGTAATCAGATTGAAAATACAAAATTTTATTATTATGATGTGTGTTTGTTAGAAAAGTTACTTAATTTAATTTCTCCTTTTAAACCTCTTCGTCAAATAACAATAAAATGTATTTTTGATAATATATATTCATTAATATTTAAGAAGGATAATAAAAAGAATTTAAATTATTCAATAGTATCTCCAGTTCAATTTAAAAAAATAGAAAATATTTATAATTTATTTACATCTGAGATAAAATCAACTTACTTAAAAATGGAAAAATTAAAGGAAAAAACATATTCTCTGCTTCAAATTCAATATAAAAAATATTTAGAATTAGAAAATTTCAATTTCCAAAAATTAATAACAGGATGTCATTTATTTCTACCAATAGATACAATAGGATTATCAGAAAGATATCCAATATATTTAAATAAAATAAATCAAGACAGTATTGAAGAAACATATAATAATAATATATTAACATTTTTTTATATTCATGATTTATATTATTCAATCAAAAATTTTCCAAATAAAAAAAAAGAATTAATAAAAAATAAATTTCCAATTCAATTTAAAGAATTTCAAGTAGATAAACAATATAATATTGTTGATATAGGTCCTTCAATAGAAAGATATGAATGTCAATCAAGAGGAGGAAATACAATAGAATATAGTGATTCATTAATATTAATTTTTGGTAATAGATTATATGTTGGAAGAAATTCTTCAAATCCAAATTATACTAGAATAAGTTCTAAATTTTTTTTAAGTGAATGCAATGTTCAAATTGATAGAAGTGATCCTAGAGTTGTTATGCTTTTTGAAATTGGAATTGATAATAATATTAATAATATTGATTTCTTGTTTAAAGATGTTGATATGGCTAAAAAAGTTAAAAGAAATGTTGAAGAACATGTTAAAAATGCTAAAAAAAAAGAAAGTAAAATGATTGAGAATTATATTAATAATTTATAATACAAAGGGAAATATTATTTTATTATAAAATATTCTATGTTAATTTTTATTAATAATTAAAATTAAATAGAATTAAAATACATTATATTTATTTATAAACTTCTTCAAATTCATCATCATCTATAATACATTTAGATAATACTTTTTTCATTCCATCAGCTTCCATTGCAGCTAAAACTCTTTCTTTATCACATAATTGTTTATTAACTAAATCTTCTAAATCTTGTGTTCCAGGTTTTATTAAAACATCAATTTTATACCTTTTATCAATATTATTTAATAATTTTACTTTTATTGATAAACCAATTAATGAACTTAAAGAACAATTTGGAATTGTGGGAGTATAGTAAATTAAAATATATTTTTTATTATTATCTACTATAATATCTTCCTCATTAACTACATTTATTTGTTCTAAAGTTAATGGATGTTCTGGGTCTTTTATGTTTTTAATTAAATCATATATTTCATATTTATCAATCGGATCTTCATAATTATCATCATTCTCTTCTTTTTCTCTTTTCTTTAAAAAATCTATTGAATATTGATGTGGGGTTTTATTTATTATTGGATTTGGGTTAATAATTTCCATTTTTTGATAAATTAAAAGAATAATATAAATATTATATTATTTTTTTAAATGTAAGATTAGATAAATATTTATTATTTTTTTTATAATAAAAAAACGATTATAATTTCTTATTTTGATATTTTTTCTATTATTTTTATTCGAAAGATAAGCAAACTAGTTTTTTAATGATGATTTTTTATATATTTTCAATTTAACTTGTTTTACTTATATTAAAATAATATTCTAATTGAAATATATTTAAAGATAAAAATAAAGGTAAAGGATTTATTTTATTTGTATATAATTTTTTTTTTAAAAAAGAAATTTTTGAAAATTCAATGTTAGAATATTTTTAAATTATTAGATAAAGTGCTTTTTTATTAATAACTAATTAATTAATAATTATAAATAAAAAACATTGTAAAAAATGTTAATCCCTCGAAATAAAAAAAACCCAACTAATAATGCGAATAATATAAGAACTAATTTATTAATATATGTTAATAAGGAACTTATATCAAATCAAAATAATAATTTTTTAATAAATAGCAAACATATAGATACTTATTGTAAAGAATTTGAAAATTATGTTATTGTTGAAAGAGATACAATAACAAGTTCAGAAAAAGAATATAAAATATTAAAAGAAAGAGATGAATTACCTTTGTTTTTAGTAAAATTAAATTTGAATGAAAATATTCCAGATATTTTAAAAACAAAGAAAATAAAATTAACAAAAAACCCAAATAAAAATCATTCTTTAGATAGTTGTGAATTATATAAAAATAAAGACAAAAAACAATTTGAAAATAATATTAGATATTTAAGAACTTTTAGTCATTTATTAAAAAGTAACATTCCTCTTTTTAAAAAACAAGATTCTATAAATAAATATAAAAGTATAATTAAAAGAAGAAAGAAATATTGTCAAAAAGATAGTTGCTCAAAATTAAAATTTTTATTAAATATAGATAAAGAAGAAAATCAAATTAAATTTAAGAAAATGAAAAGTGATAAAAACTATTTTAATAAAAATAAAAGTGAGACAAATATAATGTTATTAAAGGCAATTAAAGAAAATAGAAATTTTTTAACAAATACAAGTTATAGAAGAGAAGATATTATGAATTAAATTGCCTTTATTGAAAAAAAAGTTATTTTGTAAATGAGTGTAATTATTATTTTTTTTATTTTATAAAAAGAGTAAAATCTTTTTAGATTTAAGTGAATTTTTAGTCAAATTTAATTATAAGCATGATTTTTATTGTTATAAAATTTGAAAATAAATAATAAAAATAAAATCGTCTTAATTTTGTTATTATAAAATCTATTCTTGATTGAAAAAAATAGTTTTTAAAATAATTATAAAATAAAACAAAAAATATTTAAAAATATAAAACATTAAAAAAAATATTATATAATTAAATTATAAAAACAAATAAAAATCTTTTTAAAAAGTCTCAAATACTAAAAAAAAATAAAAAAAATGTCATCTCGAAGTTCAAATAAAGTATCTCCAAATCAATTTCTTCATTTATCAGATATGAAATCTGAAAATTCAGAAATAAATATTCCGAAAAAAAAATTAGGAAGTGAGCTTCAAGATTATACAGAGAAGGAGGTAGACAATGATACAACAGTAGTAAATTACAATTATTGGTATAGAGGGGAGCAAATGCAATTAGTGCCAGATGCTTTAAAAGAATTAAGTGAAAGTCAAGAAGTAGTAATAGAACAAAAAATAGAATTATTAGAAATATTATCAGGATGTGAAACACCAAATAGATATAATGTATATTTATTAGATAGAGAAAAAGTAAAAAAATTTTTGTTTAAATGCAAAGAAGAATCAAATTGGTTTTGTAGGAATTGTTGTCCTTCAGATTTACGTTCATTTACAATGTCAATGATTCATATATTAAGTACAAATAAGAAAGGAAAACATAATAAGAAAACATTATTAAATTTAAATAGACCATTTTCTTGTACATGTTTATGTTTAGCACGTCCAATAATCAAAGCATATTTACATGTTGAATCAGATGTAGAAAATCATGAAAATCCAAGTTTAGAAAGTATAAATAAAGGTAAAATTATGGGATCAATTACAGATAAATTTGCAATTGGTCCTTTATTTCATGTTTATGATCCTAATGGAGAAGTTAGATGGAAAATTTATGGTGATTATTGTCAATGTGGTTTTTGTTGCAGAGAAACTTCTCTTGGAAAATGTTATGAAGTTGATTTCTGGATTTATGATGCTGATGCTGATATAAATAGAAGTAAACCTGTTGGAAATATTCATAAAGTTTTTAAAGGGTTAAGTGAATTAATCACTGATTCTGATGCTTTTATTCTCACTTTCCCTAAAAAAGCTACTCCCATGGAAAGACTTATTCTTATTGCTGCTGTTATTTTAATAGATTATAGATTTTATGAAGCTACTGCTCTTTGTGATTTTGGAAGTATTATTTAATGATATTTTAAACTTTGTTAATTTTTTGAAAAAGTTATTTTTGTTTTTGAGTATTTAGTTTTTTTTTTTGGATTTGAAAATAATTTTTTGGTTTTTAAATATTTATTTTTAATTTAATGGTAAAAATTTTGTGGGAATTAAATTTATTTTTTAATTTTTTGAGAAATTTATGAAATATCACAAATAAAAATTTATAAATTCCAAAAAAAAAAAAAAATTAAAAACTAAAAAATATCAAAACAACTATAAAAAAAATGGGTGCATGTTTCACAGAAGACATGATTCCAGCAGAGAAAATAACAGCAACAATAGACAAATTTTTTAAAGAGATGGCAATACGTAAAATAGGTATAGAAGACCTAAAAGGGAAATTAAAATCTCGAATATTTTCATCAAAAGTGGTAGACATAGAAGGATGGAAGGAGTTTTTAAACGAAGAAATAATAAATTCAGAATTTACTAATACATCAAAAATGGTAGCAAATTCTGCAATGGAAGATGCAAAGAATAATTATAATGACCAAACACTACCATTTACAACATTATTGTTTTTATCAGATTCAAAAATAGATACATTTACTGATGCTTTTAAAACAATAAATTTAGCTCAAAATGCAGGTGAAGCTGCAAATGACGTTAAAAATGTTGTTGACACTGTTAAAAATCAAGGAATTTTTTCTGGAATTAAAGAAGGAATTAATGCATTAAAAAAAACTGGTGATGTTGCTAAACAAACTTTTAATCCTAATATGATTAAGAAAGATGATTTAAAAAAAATGAGTAATTATTATATTAATTTCATCACTTTGTTACCTGTTGATATTATCGATAAATGTGAAGAAGGAGGACAAATTCAGCATTATATTACTAACGTTTTAAATAAAGCTTTTGATCCTAAATATCAAAATCAATTTGTTAATGAAAAATTGTTTGCTAAATATAATAATGATGAGAATATTAATATTCAAGATTTTTTCAAAGATAATTATGATATTATGAAAGATGATAAAGCAATTAGAATTGGATTAGTTAAAAATTTTATTAGAGGAATGGCTCCATCTTTAATTAAGAAACAATAATTTTTTTTAAAATATTATTTCTTTTTAATGTTTTAAATTTTGTTTTTAAAAAGTATGAATTTTTTAAGTTTTAACTGTAATTCAATGTTTTGCTCAATCATTTTTTTTACATTGAATAAAATATTCTAAATTAAAAGAATAATATATAACTTCATTTTAATACATCTATTTTTTTTCATTAAATTTAATCGATATAATGGAGAATCAAAATTTGTTTATAATTTTACTTAAACACATAAAACAGTTTTTTTATAGATTCTTGATTTTTAATTTAATTATTTTCTTTGATGTT
>JAEEGK010004739.1_pt1 | contig 33153 bp, 31 predicted proteins | sample 8958771 | NCBI WGS metagenome assembly JAEEGK01 (sample SAMN16246547, study PRJNA631951) | gut metagenome | biome: gut microbiome; feature: rumen; material: SC-attached | host: Bos | place: Iran: Karaj | collected 2018-10 | reverse complement strand
CAAAACGGAGCAAGAGTTTATATCCAAGATGGAACTAGCGGATAGAGCGTTCAAAAGGTAAGAAATGGAGAGCAAACACATGATAATGATATATACAGAGGAAGAACTTGAATGGATTGACACAAAGACAATGGGATGGCCTATTAAAGAGAACTGCCCTAGCGACATCAAAAAATCTATTAAAAGAAAAATGGAAAAACAAAAGGCGGCATATGCAGAAATGTTTGGCGAGGATTAAATCGTGAGCGCACTATTATATTCACAAAACTGCAACAAACATAAGAAAGATTATAAATATGGCAGATAGGGGGTGTCAGGGGCGCCCCCCATTTACATTAATGCATATAGAATATCACCATAGTTTTCATCTTCAATTTTAGGGTAATCCTTGTGTTCAAAAGTTACTTCTACAAAATCATTAAAATCATCTATTTCTTGATCTTTATCTTTCTTTTTCATAAATTGGCTCCATTTCTATGACCATCTTTTTCTTCTATATAACTAATTCCCTGTTTATTTTACAAATCAAATATACTCATCTGCGTATACTTATCCGGCAGTTCACTCATAAACCTAAAACATTCATCGGGTGTTGACAGGATTCCGTTATCCTTGCAGATTTTATGGAATAGTCCCATCAATTCTTTAGCATTCAGACTTGGCAGTTCATACGCATTACCATATTGTTTGATATATCGCTCTTTTATTCCAGGAAAATGTTTGTCGAGTGCTTCGTAATAGTATTCCCTGTCACCTTCACGTAGTGTGAGTCCCATACCAAAGTCAATTATCCCCTTTACTCCCGTCCTTACACATTCATTAAGGATAGCTGTAATGTTTTCTTTAGAGTCATTAATAAATGGCAATATAGGCGTCAGCCATACAACTGTAGGAATGCCTTTTTCATGCATGATTTCCAAAACCTCGATGCGGCGTTTTGTATTACAAACGTTTGGCTCTATGACTTTACACAGGTCATCATCATAGGTTGTAAGTGTAATCTGCACTACACATTTTGTATAGCGATTTATCTCAGCAAGAAGGTCAATATCTCTAAGAATTAAATCTGATTTTGTCTGAATGGCAACCCCGAAGCCGTTTTCTAAAATTATCTCCAAACATCGTCTCGTCAACTGTAATTCCTTCTCACAATGCATATATGGATCAGACATGGCTCCAGTTCCAATCATACACTTTTTCCGCTTTGATTTTAGGGCCTTTTCCAACAATTCAGGCGCATTTTGCTTTACCTCTATATCCTCAAAAGGATGCGTAAAATGATAACACAAACTTCTGCTATCACAATAAATACAACCGTGGGTGCAGCCACGATAGATATTCATCCCACACATTCCATTGTTTCCTGTTAGTATTCCTTTCGCATCAATAAAATGCATAGCCCATCTCCAATATCGCTACGTATATACGATAACAATCCTACTCAATTATCTTCTGCATCCACTTGAGGTCATACCATCTTCCAAATTTCTTTCCGACCTTTTTCATGTGGGCGACCTCAAAGTAGCCTTTTTTAATGTGAAACCTTATGCTGTCATGGTTGACATATTCATCTTCCTCTTCACAATAGGCAATTCCTGCAAGAAGGTTGACAATGCCCTGCTCCTTTAATTTCTTTTCAAGCTCGTCGTATAGCAATGCACCCACACCATTTCGACGGTAATCTTTATCCACATAAATTGAGGTCGTCACTGTCCAGGCATATGCTTCTCTCGAGCTATATTTACCCGCATATACATAGCCTACTATTTTATCACCATCAACACAAACCAGATAAGGGTACTTTGCTTTGATACGATTAATTCGATTCGCAAATTCCTCAACTGAAGGAACCTCGTATTCAAAAGAAATCGCCGTATCCTCAACATAATATGAATATATCTCTACCAGTCGACTGGCATCCTCTAACTCTGCATCACGTATTATATAATCGCTCATCAGCCTGCCCTTCTTCCAATGATTTCATTCAACTCTGTAAACTATAATCCCCATTCATTCCAAGATACATACCTTACTCCATTAATCTCGCAAGTTACATCTCCTAAATAAAATACACTTCCCTGTACACTATCCGTTCTCAAACCAACATATGTCCTTACGCCGGAAGATAATTTCTTTTCAATATCAGCTTTACTTTTAACTTCTATTGCGAAATTTTTCTTCCAGTCGGTAATAATATCTACCTCAAAGCCATTCTTATCCCTGTAATAAGTCAGATTAGCCTTTTTCGCATCATTATATCTTTTTTTCAACAATTCGGATACTGCCACAGTTTCTACAACAGCACCTTTATGATCGTCAAGTAGCAATTCTTCTTTCGTCTCAAGTCGTAACAGATAGCACATAAGTCCGGAATCGACAAAATATAATTTCGGAGTTTTTACAACTGTTCTTCCCAAATTATTACTATCAGGTTCAAGAAAATGAATAATATAAGAAGCCTCGAGAATTGAAGCCCACTTTTTAATTGTCACAGCGGAAACTCCGATATCTCTGGATATACTGTCATAATTTACCATCTGTCCGCTATATAATGCACACACTTGAATAAATTTTCGAAATGCATTTACATTATCAGCATTTATATGCTCCTTAACATCCAAATCCAAATATGTATCTATATAGTTTTCAAACCAATCATCCAGATTAAAATGCTTATCCTGATCGTGCAATGGTGGATAGAATCCTTTAAAGAAAATATCATAAGGTTCCTCCGGCAATAGCTCGGCATTTTTAAGTTCCTGCATCGAGAAAGGAAGTAATTTTATCAATCCTACTCTTCCTGCAAGACTGTCAGTAATATTTTGCTTTAATCTAAACTGACTTGATCCCGTTAGAATATACTTTCCCGGAGTATATCCACCTTTATCAATCACGAGTTTTATAGCATCAAATATTTCAGGTACTTTTTGCGCTTCGTCTATAATTACTCCATCCGGAAATGCTTTTAAAAAATCTCCGGGATTTGACTTTGCAAGTTCTCTTAGGTTCTTATCATCAAAAGAAATATATTTTTTATCCGGAAATGCATATTTAGTTAGAGTTGATTTACCGCTCTGTCTGGGACCCGTAATAGCAACAACCGGAAATTGCTCTGCAAGTCTCATAAGAGCATCATATGCTTTTCGCTCTATCATCTGATAATTCCTCCATGCTTTTAAGGATATTCTTAATTGTACTATTAGGATATTCCAAAGTCAACATTTAGGATATTCCGAAGTTGGCTACAGGATATTCCAAAGTCGGGTCGTTAACTTCATTCCCTTTCAATGCAACACTCCTAATAAGAATCCCCTCCTTTTTCCGTAAACAAGAAAGAGTTTTGCTACGCAAAACTCCAGTAGTGCGAGGCGACATTTGCTGTAAGCAAATAAATTCTTCTGTCGCCGAGACACATATTTCACACGAAGTGTGTTTTTTACCTTATAGGAGATTGCAAAGCAATTTCCTATAAGGTGAAAAAGCCTGCGAACATCAGGATTCTTCCCAATGCCCGCAGGCGTGGTTAAATAGACTTGTTTTTTCAAATCTTATCCATTATTTATCTATCATTTTTCTCCGAATCCTTGATTCTATAGTAATCCTCGGCATCCAAGCCCAGATCCACATAAGATTTTGACCTTGTAACATTTTTACCCAAGAGAACAACCGTCTCAACATGATACGTTCCTGGGAACATGTCAACGCATGCAAGGCGCTTTACCTCGTAGCCACGAGCCAGGAATACCTCTAGGTCACGGGCAAGACTTGTTGGCTTACATGAGATATAAACCAATGAATCTACCCCATAATCGATAATCTTATCCAATGCCTTTGGATGTATGCCATCACGAGGTGGATCAAGAATGATATAGTCTGGCTTTTCCTTGATATCATCAAGAACCTTAAGCACATCACCTGCGATAAAATCACAGTTATCAAGGTTGTTTAGCTTGGCATTTTCCTTTGCTGCCTCAACGGCCTCCTCAATTATTTCTACACCTGTAACATGCTTTGCTGCAGGAGCTATAACCTGCGCAATTGTGCCCGTTCCAGAATACAAATCATAAACCTCTGCCCCATCTGCCCCTGCTGCAATAAAGTCTCTGGCTGTGCTATAAAGCACCTCGGCACCTAAAGAATTTGTCTGGAAAAATGAAAATGGACTTATTGTAAATGAAAGTCCAAGCAACTCTTCCTTAAACCAATCCTGGCCGTAAAGAATCTCCGTACCTTCGTCACAAACTACATCAGCCTCTCTATCGTTTTTGGTATGGAGAATGCCTGCAATCTTACCATCCCACTGGGCAGATAGTAGAGTGTCCTTCCATCCTGCCAAAAGGGCAATCTCGTATATTGATGAAATCTGTGTGCTGGTAACCAAGTCAATCAAAATCTCGCCTGTCTTGGCGGCTTTGCGCACCAAAAGATGACGCAAGTATCCCTCATGGGAATTCTTGCGATAATATGGCTCATTTGACTTTGCAAAATATTCCAAAGTCAGTGATAAAACCTTTCGCATATCCGAATCAATAATCTGGCAGCCATCTACTGAAACCACATCATAAAAGCTTCCCTTTTTGTGCATGCCAAGAGTAAGTGGACCATCCTTCACCTCATCGCCAAAGGAAAACTCCATCTTGTTTCTATATTCAAACTGATTTGGGCTGGACTTGATGCCCTCGTATGTGGCATTCCAAACATCCTCACCTATTACTGGTGCCATCAAATCATGAATCATATCCTCTTTGATTTTCAGCTGGTTATCGTAGGGAAGAGACTGATATGTACAGCCTCCACATTTTCCAAAATGAACGCAGGCTGCCTTTTCCATTTCAAGCTCAGAAGGAGCATCCACAGAAAGCAAATTGCCCTGGGCCTTTTCTTTGGAAGCTTTCTTAACCCTAACTGAAACCGTCTGTCCCGGAAGTACACCCTTTACGCGAAGACGGTCCCCCTCTGCTGTCTCTATTATTCCTTTGTTGGGGAAGGAAACCTTTATTACCTTGCCCTGAACTATTTCGCCACGTTTCATAATTTACACCTCATCAGTCAGCTGCGCTGACAGCTTCCCTCCGCCAGGGTGGCAGATAATGCTAATGCATCATCTCCTCCCCTCAAGGGAAAGCCTTTTTTATATTTTTTTAAGCTTTGCAAAGGAAGCAAACATTTTTTTGACGCCCACACCATCAAACTCCACCGTAACCTCGTAGTCGCGGCCTTCGTCGATGATATCCTTTACTGTGCCTTCCTTGAACTTGATATGGCTGACTCTGTCGCCGATGCCATAATCCAGCTCGCCCTTTTCTATCTTGGTACCGTTCTTGTTGGCAACCGCAGTTGTAGAGCTGCCCACAGAAAAACTGTTAGTGCTAACACTGCTTCCACCATAAGATGGCTTGCTAAAGCTGCCTGTTGACTTGGCGGAAGAGCTTCCATAGGTTGTGCCTATAAATGGCTTGCCCATTCCTGTAGGCTTTTGATATACAGAATATTCGCCAATAGGAGTGCTTGAATAATCCTCCATTGGCCTTGGCTCCCAAAGGTTGCCGTGAACCAGCTCCTCTGGAATCTCCTTAACAAATCTGGAAATCTTGTGGAAAGAAGTCTCTCCTCTAATCATACGCATACGTGCACTTGTCATTGTAAGATGCTCACGTGCACGAGTGATGCCCACATAAGCTAAGCGGCGCTCCTCTTCAAGCTCTGAATCTGCTCCGCCTCCATCAAAGATGGCTCCCTGACCTGGGAATAATCCATCCTCCATTCCCGCCATATATACTCTAGGAAACTCCAATCCCTTGGCGCCGTGAAGTGTCATAAGCACCACATAGTTGTCGCTTTCCTCGTAGCTATCTATATCAGCAACCAATGCAACATCCTCTAAGAATCCTGAGAGACTTGGCTCTATGCCATCATCTCTGGCATCCTTTTCGTAGGCCACTGCTTTGGTCAACAATTCGTCGATATTTTCTATACGGGCCTTCGCCTCATCTGTACCCTCAGCCTTTAGCTCAGCCACATAATCAGTCTGATCTAAAATCTCTTCTACTAAAGCTGATACGCTTTCCTCAGAGGCTATCTTGCGAAGCTTTTCAATTAGTGAAGTAAATCCCTGAATCTTGGTTGCAGCCTTGCCGATAGATGGAATCTCCTCACAGTGCACAAGAGCCTCATAAAAATTAAAGCCTCGCTCCCTTGCAAAATCTGCCACCTTGGCAATAGTTGTAGCTCCGATACCACGCTTTGGAATATTGATAATACGCTGCACAGCAATATCATCACTGCCATTGTCTACTGTCTTTAAATATGCAAGAACATCCTTGATTTCCTTACGACTATAGAAGTTTACGCCGCCTACAATCTTGTAAGGTATGCCCTCGTAAATCATCTTTTCCTCTATGAGACGGGACTGAGCGTTGGTGCGGTAAAGCACTGCACAGTCACGATAATCTGCCTCGCCCCTTCGCACAAAGGATGCAATATTACTTGCAATGTAACTTGCCTCCTCATAGGCGCTGTCAAACTGTTGGAACTCAATCTTGTCACCTGCATCAGCCTCTGTCCAAAGAGCCTTTTCCTTACGACCCTCGTTGTTGGCAATCACGCTGTTGGCCGCCTCTAAAATATTGCCGGTAGAACGATAATTTTGCTCCAGCTTAATCACATGAGCATTTGGGAAATGCTGCTCAAAATTAAGAATATTGTAAATATCAGCACCGCGGAATTTATAAATGGACTGGTCGTCATCACCTACTACACAAAGGTTTTCCCGACCACTTGATAACAGACGCACCAGCTCAAACTGAGCCGCGTTGGTATCCTGATACTCGTCCACCATAATGTAATGGAACTTGTTTTGATAATATGCCTGTACCTCAGGATCTATCTTGAGAAGCTCCACTGTCTTCATAATCAAATCGTCAAAATCAAATGCGTTATTCTGACGAAGTCTGGCCTGATACTCCCTGTAAACTGTTGCATGCCTAGACATATTAAAATCGCCCACAGCACGATTAGTAAACTCCTCGGGCCCAATCAGCTTGTTCTTGGCATCTGAAATAACATTTAAAAATGTGCGCTCCTTAAACTGCTTGGTATCTATCTGAAGATATTTGCAAACCTCCTTCATTAAAGTCTTGCAATCGTCAGTATCATAAATTGTAAAGTTGCTGCCATAGCCAATACGCTCGCAAAATCTGCGTAAGATGCGTACACAGCTGGCATGAAAAGTCGCAACCCAAACTCCATCTGAGCCAAAGCCAACTATATTATCAATACGCTCCCTCATTTCTCTGGCAGCCTTGTTGGTAAAGGTGATGGCCATGATGTTGTATGGCATCACGCCCTTTTCTATTAAATAAGCAACGCGGTGGGTCAAAACTCTGGTCTTTCCAGAACCGGCACCAGCCAAAATCAACACTGGCCCCTCAGTGGTCTCTACACCCTCTCGTTGCTTGTCATTTAACATACTTAAATCCATTGTATAATCTTCCTTTTTCGAATATCTGTTCTGATTATTGTAACACAACAAGTCTAATCATCTCAACCTTAACAGATATTTTATTCCTTTTCTTTTTCAGTTTTGTCCTTGCTGTCATCTGCCTTTTCGGCCTGCTCTTCGTCTGCTCTACGGCTTGAAATGTACTGCTCTATCATGAGCTTTTTTACGAATACATCAAAAGACAACAGGCAAATAAATGTGAAATCCTGAAGCACATCCTTGCTCTCCTCATCCTGGTCCAAAAATGTCTCTCGGCTCACATTGTATTTTCTAATAATATCCTTGGTAACTTCGTTTGCAACCTTGCGCTCATAGCCAACCATGTTGCAGTATATGTCAAAGAAATCCAAGCCCTCACTGTCGCCATAATATTTGTCATTAATTGGGTCCAAAATGCTCTTGATATCCTTTAGTCCCAGAAAGTTTTTAAAGTAATAAATGAAAATCAAATTGAGCATGTGATCTCTAGAATATTTCTTCTTTTCAGGAGGAGGCAAAATCTGATTCTTGGTATAGTTGTTAATCATGGTCTTGGTCATAGCCTTGTCCTCGTTCACCTCGCGAACTGTGCCAAGTTCCTTTTCAAGAAATGTCAACACCTGGTCCATATATAAATCGATATTTGGAATATCCTCTGGATGCACATAATCTATCTCTGCAAGCTGATGTAAAATCTCGTTTAATCTCTTTTTTGAATTATCCATAATAACCCCTTATATAATTCATAACACACAAGTAGTAGTTTCTAAAACTACATCTCACATTTTATCATATATTTTGCCTTTCCAAAATCTTTTCTAGGCCGATACACATATTCATTTTTAATTAATAAGAGCTTTCAAAAAATTTTTTAATTATGCAAAAAAAGACCAGCACCACATCTGTGATGCTGGCCTGATAACCATAATTATTGACTGATTCTGTTGAGCACTAAATCATATCCGTCGTTGCCATAGTTGAGGGCTCTGTTCACACGGCTAATTGTCGCTGAGCTTGCGCCAGTCTCGTCAGCAATATCCTGATATGTACGCTCCTCTCTAAGCATCTTGGCAACCTCAAAGCGCTGCTTCATCGCTACCATTTCATTTACTGTACAAAGATCCTCGAAAAATTCGTATGCTTCCTCTACAGTCTCAAGACTAAGTATGGCTCGTAAGAGCTCATCCATTTCAGCTGTTTCAAGTTTCTTATTCATTATCAGAAATACTCCTATTAATCATCAAATTTTAAACAAATATAAATAGACACCCCATGGCAAAACTAAAATAATCCTGACAATGTGTGTTGCTTGACCTTTTATATGTTTAGTTTAGCACAGTAAAGTTTTAAAGTAAACTACTATCTCCAAGTTTTTAGTTTTATCTCACACCGCCAATTGCCAAGAGATAAAAGTACTAATACACACGAAAGTGGCCCTATGTAAGGGCCACATAAAATCAATTTATTAAAGAATTATAACGCCTTTGTCGTGAGCATACTTAACGTCCTCCTCAGGCCAGAATGAACACTGAACCTCGCCAATATGGCACTTGCGAAGGAAGAACATACAAATACGGCTCTGTCCGATACCGCCACCGATTGTGTATGGAAGCTTCTTGTCTATGATTGCTTTCTGGAATGGAAGTGATGCGCGCTCTGGACATCCAGCCTTTTCAAGCTGTGATACCAGGCTATCCTCATCAACACGAATACCCATTGATGAAAGCTCAAGTGAAATATCGTTTACTGGATAATAAACAATGATGTCACCATTTAACTGCCAATCGTCATAATCTGGTGCACGGCCGTCATGCTTCTTGCCTGACTTGAGTAAATCGCCAATCTTCATAAGGAAAATTGCACCGTACTCCTTGGCTGCCTCGTACTCTCGCTCGCTTGATGAAAGGTTTGGCCATCTATCCTCAAGCTCCTGAGTTGTGATAAAGTGAATATCCTCTGGAAGGAAGCACTCTACATAATCATATGCATTTGCAATGTATTTTTCGGTAACACGAAGAGCTGCATAAACGCTCTTAACATATTTCTTAAGAGTATCCTCGTTGCGAGCTGCCTTATCGATTATACATTCCCAATCCCACTGGTCAACATAAATAGAATGAATATTGTCTGTATCCTCATCACGACGGATAGCATTCATATCTGTGTAAAGGCCCTCGCCTACATTAAACTTATATCTACCAAGTGCCATTCTCTTCCATTTTGCAAGAGAGTGAACTACCTCAACCTCTTTGTCACCCTGCTCCTTAACACCAAAGCTAACAGGACGCTCAACACCATTAAGGTTGTCGTTAAGACCTGATTCTGGCTCTACGAAAAGTGGTGCTGTAACACGATGAAGGTTAAGCTCCGCTGTAAGCTGTGCCTGGAAAAAATCCTTTACTTTTTTAATTGCAATTTGTGTTTCTTTTAAATCCAATACTGATTTGTACCCATCTGGGATGTAAATCTTGCTCATAACAAGTCTCCTATATGATTATATTTTCTTAGTCCTAGCTTTAATCATGTCATAGTTTCCAATTGACTACTATTTTAATAATATAAGATTCAAAAGTCTAGGACGAATTTTCTATAAAACTCTTGTAGACGATTCTTATAATAAATCTCGTCAAAAAACTCCCTATAACGTCAAAAATTAGGCTACTCAACCTAAGCGCCATTGCTTCTTGAGTAACCTAATTTATAGTTTCGACTATTGTCTGCTAGTCCAATGATTAAAGATCACAGTTTCCTACTGTACGTGGGAATGGGATTACATCACGGATGTTGCCCATACCTGTAAGGTACATTACGCAACGCTCAAATCCAAGACCAAAGCCTGCGTGACGACTGCTACCGTATTTACGAAGGTCAAGATAGAATTCATAATCCTCTTCTGACAATCCGCACTCCTGCATTCTCTTAACGAGCACATCGTAATCATCCTCACGCTGTGAACCACCGATGATTTCACCGATGCCAGGAACAAGACAATCCATAGCTGCAACTGTCTTTCCATCGTCGTTAAGCTTCATGTAGAATGCCTTTATCTCCTTTGGATAATCAGTAACGAATACTGGCTTACCAAATACCTTTTCTGTTAAGTATCTCTCGTGCTCTGTCTGAAGATCGCATCCCCAAGACACCTTGTAATCAAACTCATCGTTGTGCTTCTCAAGCTCTGCTACTGCATCTGTATAAGTGATGCGTCCAAAGTCTGATGTTGCCACATGATGTAATCTATCAAGGAGTCCCTTGTCGATAAAGTTGTTGAAGAACTCCATCTCTTCTGGTGCATGCTCAAGAACATAGTTGATGATGAACTTAATCATGTCCTCAGCAAGCTCCATATCATCCTCGAGATCTGCAAATGAAATCTCTGGCTCAATCATCCAGAACTCAGCTGCATGACGAGTTGTATTTGAATTTTCGGCTCTAAAAGTAGGACCGAATGTATAAATGTTTTTGAAAGCCTGGGCATAGGTCTCGCCGTTAAGCTGACCTGAAACTGTAAGGTTGGTGGCATGTCCAAAGAAATCCTGTGAGAAATCTACCTTGCCATCATCTGTCTTTGGGATGTTGTTAAGGTCCATAGTTGTAACCTGGAACATCTCACCTGCACCTTCGCAGTCACTTCCTGTAATAAGTGGAGTGTGTACATAAACAAAGTTACGCTCCTGGAAGAATTTATGAATAGCATACGCACAAAGAGAACGTACTCTAAATACAGCTTGGAATGTGTTGGTACGTGGACGAAGATGTGTCTGTGTACGAAGGTATTCCATTGTATGTCTCTTCGGCTGGATAGGATAATCAGGTGTTGACTTACCCTCTACCTCTACCTTAGTTGCCTGAATTTCAAAAGGCTGCTTTGCTTCTGGTGTAAGGGTAACTATACCTGTTACATAAACTGCAGCGCCCACATTAAGACGTCTCACCTCGTCGAAATTATTGATATTGTCCTGATTAAATACTACCTGAATTGGATTAAAGAAGGTTCCATCTGAAAGTACCAAAAAACCGAATGTCTTTGAATCACGCATATTGCGAACCCATCCAGCTACAGTAACTTCCTGACCTCCAAAATCCTGATAATTTCTAGAAAGTGTCCTTACGTCTGTGGTTTTTACGCTCATGTTACTCTTCTGCTCCTAACTCGTATACTTTATTTGCGATTTTGCCTAAGAGATCAACAAAGCTATTTACCAGACCGGCTGTAGTTTCACTATTGTGTGAAGCTCCCTCACAGTTGGCAGAAATCTGCTCTGTGGTGGCTGATAAGTTTGTAATCTCTTCAACAATCTTATTATTGTTGTCTCTAAGGTCGTTAACATTGTGATCAACCTGTGAGACATTACCATTAAGTCTATCGAAGCATTCATTAATTGAAGCAAACTTATCTCTAGTAACCTCGATATACTCAACCTGCTCATTTGAAATTTCAACTGTCTCGTTGATTCTATCAGATACTAACTCTGTATCGTTAGATAGCTCATCAAGAATAGAAGAAATGTTTTCTGTTGCGCCCTTGGTCTGCTCTGCCAATGCACGGATTTCGTCTGCAACTACTGCGAATCCCTTGCCGGCCTCACCAGCTCTTGCTGCCTCGATTGAAGCATTTAATGCAAGCAAGTTGGTCTGAGCACTGATACCTTGGATGATACCAATGATATCACGAACAGCTGATGCACGAGACATCATCTCTCCTGCTGCAACCTTCATCTCTTCACTAGATGATTTAGATTTATCGGTACTAGACTGTAGATATTCAACAGCTTCTGCACCTTCTGTAATTATACCCATACATTCTTTGGCGATGTCTACCAATTCCTGTATCTGAGTATAAATATTATCAATTAAATCCTGAATGTCAACCACTCTGCTTGATTGACTTTCAACTGCCTCTGCTGAATGCAAAGAACCCTCTGATATTTCTGACAATGCATCCTTGATGGAATTAACTGCTAGCTGGATGTCCTTGATATCCTTCTGACTACCCTTCATCATCTCAGAAACAGACTTGGTTGTCTCCATAGTCTTGCCTAAAAGTCTTTCGCTCTTGCCTGCTTCATTTCTGATTTCCTCAGTGTTTTCTTCAAGAAGCTTCTTGAGATGGTTGGTACCATTAAGCACTGCAACTGTTGCAAGAATCATAACTATCATCTCAATCATGACTGTCTCTGCTTCCATTACTGGTTCAGGCGAAGATGCCATAAGCATAGCCAATCTAATGATGTTGATAATTAAAGCGATAATAACAGATGTCTTTGCAAACTTAGTGTTAAGCATCAATACTACCGCAATCAAGAAAGGTAATATAAATGGATATGTTTGTGTACTAGCGCCAAAAAGTAAGCAAGCTGCATAGTTGAGCATAAACCAAATACCACCTATGCGCAGCAACGACATTGATTGCCTGTTTTTAAAGTACAAAACGTTGTAAAAAATAATGCCAAAAATTGACATGAATATTGGAACAAGACTGCGCCATTTTGCCATTGTTGCAAAAGGTAATTGAGATGCATTTCCAATAATCCAGAAGATACTTGTTACAATAAGGATAACGAACAAAAACTTGTTGGCTCTTTGAATCTGATTACCGTTCATATAAACGCCCCCCCGTCTCAAAAACATAATATTTTGTAAAACATAAATTTTTACGACTTAAATTATAGCACATAGGATTTTTTAATAAAACATAAAAATGCTTTATTTTAAAGGATATTTCGTGAATTTTTTGCGTCCTATTTTTCGTTTACCGTCCTAGCTATGGTAGCATTTTTTTGTTGATATAAGATTATAAAATTTCTATAATTAAAAAGTCGGTCTTACCATTTTTTTGTAACGACCATAATACAATCATTAGAAAGTGTGAATTCATTGAATAAGAAAGAAGTAAACGAAATAAAGCGACGTTTTAAAAAGGATTCTTGTAACTTTGACAAGATGGTTGGCTGCTACGTAGATGCCAACAAAGAAATGGTCCTTACCTTCAAGGAAACATTCCTAAATCTTGAGGACGAAGAATTCCATAAATATTTAGAGATTGCCAACAAGGCTTTGTCCGGCACAATCGGCAACAATCTTTTGGAACTTCCATTTGCTCCTGAAACAGAGATTGAGGGCAGCGGACACGATTTATTAATGCGTCTTCGCGAAAGCCGCCTCCAGGATGAAAAGCTTTTAATCGAATACTATAACCGTATAATCGAATCATACGATTACGTTGGAAACTTTTTGATAGTGCTTTTCCACGACACTTATGATGTACCTATGAAGACTTCCGACAATCTTGAGCTAGATGAGTCAGAGGAGGTTTATGATTATATCATCTGTGCTATATGTCCAGTACAGCTTTCAAAGGCTGCCTTAGGTTATAAGGAGGCAGAAAACCGCATCGGAGCTCGCGACCGTGACTGGGTAGTTGGTCCTGTTGATACAGCCTTTACTTTCCCTGCATTTACAGAGCGCTCAACAGATTTGCATGCTTGCCTAGCCTACACTAAAAACACCAAGGAGCCTCACGTTGAGTTCTGGGAAAACTGCATCGGCTGCGGCACTCGCAAAACTTCTACTCAAAAGAAAAATGCCTTCAACAACATGCTTGACCAAGCCCTTGGAGAGCAGACAGATGAAACCTTAGAAAAGAAGCTTGATATCCAGCAAAATCTCTCTGATTTCATAACTGTTGAGACTGAGCGTCTCGGCGAGGAGGAGCCTATTGTCCTGGAGCCTCAGGATGTGGCAAACATTCTCACTGATTCTGGTCTCTCAGATATTAAGGTTGAAAAAATACAGGCAAATTTTGAAAATTATTTTGATACAAGTCTTCCCCTTGCAGAAGAATTATTAGATGAAAAGGCTCTCAAAAATAATGAAATTCGCCTCGAAAAAAATGTGCTAAAGGAACGTGTTGTTGACCTTACCAACCAGCTTAAGGAAGTAGGTGCCATCACAACAGAGGGCAAGGAAGCTGACGTGGTTGTGAAGGTTTCAGATGACAAGGCTGCTGCTGTTACAACAGCTTATGTAGACGGCAAAAAATGCCTCTGCGTTCCTATCGATCCAGACGACCTTTTAGTGTTAAATGGAGAGCAAATTTAATATCGTATATACGAATACATGCACTTTTGACATGAGGAAATATCCTGCCCTTCTAACAGCCTATTCTTAGGATTCAGCAAAATTTCAATCGAAGATATTTCAGACTGTGTAAACAGACTAAAAATGGCATGGAATTCCTAACCCATGCCATTTTCTTTGCTGTTTTATTGTTAAAACTAAAGCATCAAATTATTAATAAAAATTTCCTCAAACTCCGGATTGGTTGCCAAAATAACTATCTTGGAGTTTGCTTTTATTTCTTCCAGTGCTTCCTCATCTCTATCCATGATAAAGGCTATTCCGCCAAGCAAAGAGGTATTGCCAACAGATTCAAACTTAGGCAGCAATTCTTTTGGGAATATTCCAATACCTGCTGCAGCCCAAACACCAACTGTGGCTCCCAGTCCACCGGCCACATATAGATGCTCAATCTCGTTTATATCCACACCAGATTCCTTAATCAACATCTGAATGCCAGAGCGGATAGCAGCCTTTGCAAGAAGGACCTGTTGAATATCCTCACCGGTAATCACAACCCCCTCAGCAATTGGATAACCTGTGTCTGCATATTCGTCAATCAAAAGCCCACCGTCATCAATAAGACCATTGCGATGAAGCTCGTGAATCACATCTATGATTCCACTACCGCAAAGACCGATAGGCTTCTCGCCACCGATGGTGGTATATTTGCATTTTCCATCTGTAATAGACAAATGATTGATGGCACCCTTTACCGATGCTGTTCCACAACTAATATTGGCCCCCTCCAAAGCTGGCCCTGCCGATGCAGAAGAGCAATAATAGGTCTTGCCATCAAAAAGTACCAATTCAGCGTTGGTTCCTAAGTCTACCATGAGAAACTTGCCTGCCGGCTTTCGCTTTTTGATGTAGTACAAGCCTGATACAATATCTCCGCCTACAAAGGCAGATATTGATGGCATAAAAAATATATTCTTGTGCTCGGTAACAAAATTGGCCCCATCCAATGTATATGGCACAAATGGATATTTGGCCATTCCATCAACGGGATATTTTAAAATCAGATGAGTCATCGTAGTGTTTCCGGCAAAAACAATCTGATGTGCCAGAAAATCCTCACCGATGATTTTGGTTCCGATATTTCTCAGGTCGTCTCGCACACAACTGCTAAGCGCCTCTCCCTGGCCATCGATGGAGGCTTTGATTCTTGTCATAACATCCGCACCAAACTTTGTCTGACTGTTGGTACAGTTCACCTGTCTAAGAATCTTTCCGGTCTTTAAATCAACCACCGCTGTAGCAATAGTTGTAGTTCCAAGATCGATTGCCATGGCAATGTTGGTCTTGTCCTCAGGTAATTGCTCATCAGTAAAAACACCTGCAGGCGAGGTAATTTCTCCTACAAGCGCTCTAGGTACCTGGATTTTACAATCCTTTGTAATGATAGCCTTGCAGCCAAGTCGCCAACCGTTTCTGATTTCAGCATACTCCAAAGCCCGCTCATCATTTACAGTAATTTCCGGCGCGCCGTACACAAATCTAACGGCACAACTCATACATTTTCCAATACCACCGCAGGGCCTGTAAAAAACCTGGCCTATCTCATCCATGGCCTCCACAAAGGATATTGGCTCCTGGCTCACTACAACATATTCTTTTTGAGGCTCCGCCCCATCGATAACAATCTTAATTTCCATGTGTCCTATCGTATTCCTCTAATGAATGCAAATCCATTTTAAGTTCACCATCATTATCAACTAAAATTGTCATATAAGTGTGTTCTCTGGAATTTTGCCTTGGCATAGAGATGCTACCGGGATTTGCAATGATTAATTCCTCGTATCTATCTATGGTAGGCACGTGGGTGTGACCATATAAGGCAATATCACAGCCCTTCTCCCTTGCCGCTTCTGCAATTCTTTCATAGCCAAAATCAACACCGTAGTAATGACCATGGGTCAAAAGAAATTTGTGATTGCCAACCTCCACTACAACATCGCTTGGCAGGTTTCCGCCCCAGTCGCAGTTGCCGCAAACGCACTCCGCCGGCGCTTCTGTCATCATCCAAATTTTATCCTCTACCCCCTGGCCGTCACCTAAATGAAAAATCCTGTCCGGTTTTTCAATTTCAATTACATCGCTAAGGTTCTCTGCCCTGCCGTGGGTATCACTAACAACTAATATTTTCATGTTTAATAATTTCTTCCTTTATCATTCTAAGTGCCTGACCTCTGTGGCTGATTGCATTTTTATCCTCTGGAGAAATGCTTGCTGTGCTCACATCCTTGTCCCATAAATAAAAAATTGGATCGTAGCCAAAACCGTTTGTTCCCATTGGCTCCCAGCCAATGTATCCCTCTATTGTACCTCTGACAGCCTTTTCCTCGCCGTCAGGGAAAACTGCCGATACCGCACATACGAATCTGGCACTTCTATCTTCCTTTTCAACGCCTTCAAGTCTTTCGATTAGATTAGCATTTTTGATGTCATAAGATGTATCTTCGCCCATGTATCTGGCTGAATAAATACCAGGCTCCTTGTTGAGAGCATCAATCTCAAGCCCGCTGTCGTCTGCAAGAACTATAGCATCAGGCACGCATTTAGATACGGCTCTTGCCTTTATAAGTGAATTCTCCTCAAAGGTGGTTCCGTCCTCCACTATGTCGCAATCAACACCTGCTTCCTTCATGGAAAGAATCTGGTAATTCTCCTCCCCCAGGATTTCTTTAATCTCTCGCATCTTGTTTGCATTGCCAGTAGCAAAAATAATCTTAGTCTTCATCTCTAACCTTTCTATCTGTAAATATATTCAATAATAGCATCATACAAGGCCTGAGCCGCCTTTTTCTGGTACTCTTTATCCTGAAGATTTTTAAGCTCCTTCACGTTGGTCATAAAGCCCACCTCCACAAGTGCAACCGGAGCCTTGGACTCCCTGATTATGTATACCTCATCACCAACAATTGTACCCTTGGATTTGCAGTCAAGCTTTGACAAAAGGTGGTCTAAACATACTGAAGCAAAGGCCTTGGATTCTCCAGTATTATCTCCACCCTCATACATTACCTCGGTACCGTTGATGGATGACATACGGCCAGAGGCGGTGGAATTATTGTGCACCGAAAGGAACACGTCTGCATCTGTATCGTTGGCAAGGCCCACCCTGTTTTCAAAGGATGGGTTGCTGTCAGTTGTTCTGGTATAGTAAACACCAATATTTTTATCACATCTGTCAAATAGCTTTTTCAATTCCAAAACTATATCCAGGTTAATATCCTTTTCGCTAACACCCATTTTGGTGGCGCCAGGAACGTTGCCGCCATGGCCTGCATCCACTACAACCACATAATCATATATCTCATGTGGATCCACAAAATCCAGATAAATGTACTCGCCCTCTGATGACATTGATACTTCAAAAACGTCATCCAGCATAATATCAATAACACCTACCAGGTCTTCACTGTCGTAGGTGACATCCACAATGTTGTCTGATTTTCCAAGAATAGGATACTGGGTGAAATAATCTTTTCCGATTCCTTTAATAGAAATTTGAATATCTCTGTTGACGTGTATGTTGTTGACTGAAACCCCTGCCGCTGTAACATTCTGTGGCAGTGTCAATCTAATCTGATGTCCCTTTAATAAACTGTCTCGGGTTGCCTGGGTCTCCTCCTGCAAAACATCCTCACTTTCTGTGAGCATATCCATTACAGATTCCCTGCCTCCTGTCAGGCGACTGTCCTCAATCCTAAGGGCAATTATGTGCATGTTGGGCACATAAATCAAGATGCAGCTAATTATTACGGCCACTGCAAGTATTATGACCGTAAAGGCCCCCATCACTTTTTCTTCCATAACCTAAACTCCGCTATTATTCGTTGTCATATACCTCTACCAGGTTGTTGGCATAGGCCTTTATGCAAAGATTGGCACCTTTGACTTCCTCAACGTGCTCCCAATTTAAACCATTGTTGCTGATGAACCCCTTGCCATCAGACAAATCCACTTTCTTCTCATCAGACTCGTATTCTACAGCGATTGGTCTGATGGTATCTGGTGTATTGAGATATAAAACCACAGCAAATTCCTGATCCTTGGTAACTGCCTGTGGTGCATTAAACTTGATTGTATAATAGCCCGGCTGTTCAACCTTGCCCTTTGCCACCAGTACCTTTTCAGACAGGCTGCTGGTGTTTTCGTATTTTGGCACGAAATACACATGGTAGGTTGTATCCTTACCAAGGGCGTAGAAGCCTGTAGCCTCCACCTGCTGATCAGCCTTTGCCATAAATGTATTGGCAGCATAAGCCCAGGCTTTTCCGAAGCCTACCTGACCAACCCAGCCGCTTAAATCGCTCTGGTAAATGTAGCTATAGGTATTGTTGGTATCAACAGAAACGTAGGCCACCGCCTGATAACCTATGTTGGAATCGTAATAAGAAATATAGAAAACGCCATCATCTCCAAATCCGTCACCCCAGCTGTTCTGGCATATAAAGGCTCCATTCCCCTCTACATTGGCGCTGAAATTCTTAGCTGGGTAATTGTCATCCCAGCCAATAATAACCACATCGTGATTAGGCTTTGCGCTGCCGTTGTAGCAATATGAATTTGTGATGCTGTTATAGCTAATAGAGCCGTTCAGATTCGAAGTAGAAACACTGGCGTAAATAGACGTAGAAACTCCGCCATATTTGTAAACCGCCCGCTTTAACTCATCAAGATTTTCTGAATCAAAAAACTGGGCAGACTGAAGATGAACCGGCTTGGACTCAACAGCGTCATCCTCCTCAACTGGCCCCTGCCAAGAAAGCAAGTATGCCAATGCCTTGGTGTACTCTCCGCCTTCGGATTCGTCACCGGAACTATTTTCGTTAATCATTGCATCCACAGAAAAGGTGTGTGGATAAGCTGGAAGCAACGCCGACTCCAATGCCTCTACTGAAGCACATGCCCAACATGTGGACTTGGAGCCCTGATTGCGAATATGGCTAACTCTGTTTAGATTACGCAAATCGTAGGTTGCAGGAAGCTTTGGCTTAGTATGATATTGAATATCAACAGTATATTTAACCTTATCATAGCTATACTCATAGCCAAAGATATTGCACAAATCCTCAAGCCCCAGATAAATCTGCCCCTTGCGCATAGATGGTGCAACAGTAATTTCCGACTCCTCACCATTTTTTGTAATCACTTTTTCACCGACTACAAATTCATATAGATCGTTGGTAATCTGCACAGTGGCACTTTTCTCCCCGGACATAAAGGCAGAAGAGCCCATAATTGTACGGACAAACTCAAGGGAACCTACGGGATTTAAACCGTCGTCAAGAATTGCATACTGCTGAGAATTGGAGTAAGTCTCTCCATTGATATTAATCTTTAGCTGCTCTGCATCGTTAAGATTTTTGGACATCAAAGGATACAGCACGTCCTCATTTAGTGCTGCTCCTCTAAATGCTTCAACGGCTGCGTATCTATCATTCCAATTATTAAATTTCCAAATTAGCGCAATTACAATCAAAATTGTAAAAACAAAAAAACGTTTGGAAAATCTCATCTAACTAGTCCTTCTTTTTAGGCTTTGGTCCAAGGAACTGATAAAAGTATGTCTTTATCATTCCGTTATATATCTTGCGGTTCTTATCCGCCTTTCTACCGATTGATTTTGGTGCATCCTCATAGCTTGTGATAACAAACATCGACCAGCTATCAAGACCCTTAAATGCTGTACCCAGTTTACCATAAATCTCTGGTAAATCCTTTTTGTCCTCAAGTCGCTCCCCGTAAGGTGGGTTGGTAAGCACAAATCCAAACTTCTTTGGATGTCTAAGCTCGCCCACGTCACGAACCTGAAAATGAATCATATGGTCAACCCCGGCCTGCTTGGCATTCAAGCGGGCAATCTTAACCATTTCAGGGTCAATATCGAATCCCTGCAAATCGCACTCCACAGATGTATCCACCTCTGCTCTTGCCTCATCAAAGCAATCCTTCCAAATCTGAGGATCAATAAGATTGGTCCAATCCATGGAAGTAAACTCTCTATTGAGGCCCGGTGCTATATTGGCCGCCATCATGGCTGCTTCTATAAGAAATGTTCCGGAACCACAGAATGGGTCCACAAGAATTCTGTCTGGATGCCATGGTGTAAGCTCGATTAAAGCTGCTGCCATCGTCTCTGAAAGAGGCGCCTTACTTGTATAAGTACGATAGCCCCTCTTGTGAAGTGGCACGCCTGTTGTATCTAAAGTAACTGTAACCTGGTCCTTTAATAGGAAAATTCGAACGGGATAATCCGCCCCGCTCTCCTCAAACCACTGGATGTCATAGTAGGACTTCATTCGCTCTACCATGGCCTTTTTAACAATGGACTGAATATCTGTAAGAGAAAACAGCTTACTTTTTACAGATGTGGCCTTGGTAACCCAAAACTTTCCATCCTTTGGAATGTACTCCTCCCATGGAAGTGCCTTTATTCCCTGAAAAAGCTCCTCAAAGGTTGTAGCTTTAAAACGTCCAACCTCTAAAAGTACTCTTTCGGCTGCACGTAAATGTATATTGGCTCTGCAAATCGCCTCTGCATCGCCTGTAAAAGTAACGCGACCGTCTGTAACCTCGGTCACATCATATCCCAAATCATAAATTTCTCTTTTGAGGGGTGCCTCCAAACCGAAGTGGCATGGTGTGCTAATATTATAAATCTTTGCCATAAATTCTCTTTCTAATTTTTCATATTATAGATAAATCTAATATAGAAATATCTTAGCCTTTGGGGGAAATAGTGTCAATTCAACTTTAACAATTTTGATTAATTGCCAACAACTAATTCTTGCTCAATTTAAAGTTTTTATTGCATTAGTGATTATTCTATATTATAATCGGTTTCGTGGTTAGGAGTTTCCTTTCCGCACCCTTATTAATTATTTATACTCCCCTCAAAAAGACCGAGTTTTTCGGTCTTTTTACTTTTATAAATAGCAATTTTTAATAATTATATAACAACAATTGTGAATACAGTTTCCATTTTTGATATTAGTTACAGCATGAAAAAAGGACTGAAAATCAGTCCTTTTTTAGTACTTTTTATTAAATTATCATTTAAAATGTTCCAAGGCTTCCGCAAATCTCGCCTCGTCGAAAGGTTTAATGACAAAATCTTTCGCTCCAGCCTCAATAGCTTCAATGACATAACACTTTTGTCCCATGGCACTGACGACTAGAATCTTGGCATCTGGATCGATAGCCTTAATCTTCTTAATAGCGTCAATACCGTTGGAACTACGACCAATGGTGCGTCCGTCAATTGTCATAGTAATATCCATCGTAACTATATCAGGTTTGCACTCAATGTACTTCTGCACGGCTCCATCGCTGCAGTCCGCCTCAGCAATAACAGTGCAACCGTTTCTTTCAACTTCACCTCTGACGACAGCTCTCATAAACTTTGAATCGTCAACTACTAACACTGTCTTATTCAAGAGAATCCTCCTCCCACTTACAAAATAGTACGCGGTTTCCCTGCCACCATTAAAGTAAAAATCATATCTGGAAGTGTAGGTATATTATAACACACTATCCCTCGAACTGATTATGAAATAATTGTTAAAAGAGTGTTAGCAAATTCTAGGCAAGCCCTCCCCTTGAAGAATATCAAGGAAACGATGGCCTCCGATCTCTGTTTTCATAACGAGAGCTCCAATTTCGCTGTCGTCCTCTGGTTGTATTACTGTTCCTATCATATCGGCATTTTCACCGTATTTACATCCGCGAATTATTTCAACTGCCTGAACAGCATAGTCCTTTGGCACAATGGCAACTAGCTTTCCCTCGTTGCCCATATAAAGTGGGTCTAAACCAAGAAGACCGCAGAAGGACTCTACCTGAGGGTCTACTGGTAGATTTTCGTGAAGAATATCAAATTTGAGGCCGCTTGCCACAGCAAGTTCCTTCAAGACTGTTGCAAGGCCACCTCTTGTAACATCTCTAAGAACATGGACTGGTATTTCATTTTCTATTAGCTTGCTTACCATCTCCTGCAAAGGAGCATTGTCACTCTTAATAGAATTAGTAATGTTCATGCGCTGGCTAAGTATAGTTGCATGGTGGTCCCCAAGATTTCCTGAGACAATGATTACGTCTTCATCCCTAGCGTTACTTGCCTTAATATCAACACCGTTTGGAATAAATCCAACACCGGATGTGTTGATTATCATTCCACCATTGCCTTGAATTACCTTGGTATCTCCTGCAACGATAGTAACTCCTGCTTCCTTAGCAGTATCTGCCATAGATTTCACAATACGCTTTAAGGTTTCTATTTCTACGCCTTCCTCAAGAATAAATCCGCAGGTAATATATTTAGGCACTGCTCCTCTCATGCAAAGATCGTTAACTGTGCCGCAGATACTAAGTCGTCCAATATCGCCACCTGGAAACTCCAAAGGAGTTACCACAAAACTATCTGTAGTCATTGCGATAGTCTCATTGCCTGGCACAACCGCAGCATCCTCCATCTGAGATAGTACATCGTTATCAAACTGTGCCTCGAATATCTCTTTTATTAGTTCGTTAGTAGCACGGCCCCCTGAGCCATGCTCCATTAAAATTTTTTCCATTACATTCATCTCCTAACATATAAATGCGTTAAAACAAGAGCCCTCTTCAGATACCATGCAAGCTCCCTCAGGCGACATTGGTGTACACACCTTGCCAAACAATGGGCAATCCGCCGGCTTTGCCTTGCCCATGAGAATCTCTCCACAGCGACAAGCCTTGTTACGTTTATTGTCCTCGTTCAATCCTGCACTGCCAGCATCATACTTGCTATATTCTGCTTTCAAAAGTAGCCCCGATGATTTGATACTACCCATACCTCGCCATACTACATCCGCTGGCTCAAAATATTTATTTAACTGCTTTTCTATGATTTTGTTCTTGTCGTTTTCAACCACTGAGGTGTAGAAGTTCTTAACCGCCGGCTGGCCTTCCTCAATCATCTTTACAAGGCCATATATGGCTATTACAAGCTCCTTAGCTCCAAAGCCTGACACTGCAAAGGGGATGTGATATTTGGCAGCCAAATCATTGAAATAATTCGCTCCAGTGACAGCACTTACATGCCCCGGTGCAATAAAGCCATCAATAAGCGCACCATTATCACACAGGAATGAAATCGCCCCTGGCATAGTCTTTAACGCCGTCAAAATCTTAATATTTGAAATATTGTTTTCGATTATGTTGTCTAGCAGCAAGGTATAAACCGGTGCCGTTGTCTCAAATCCCACTGCTGCAAATACGTAGCTGTGCTCTGGATTAGCCTTGGCAAGTCCAAGCACATCCATTGGCGAATACACCATCTCAACTGAGCCGCCTCGGCCCTTTGCCTCATTCAAACTCTCCTTGGAGCCTGGCACTCTAAGCAAATCTCCAAATGTAACTACAGTTGTATTATCCTCCAGTGACAGTTCAACCAGCTTATCAATATAAGCTGTAGGTGTAACACAAACTGGGCATCCTGGCCCAGAAAGCAATTCTATTTGTGGCGAAAGCAGATTTCTTATACCATGCTTTGCAATCGCATGAGTATGGCTTCCACAGACCTCCATAAGCCTAACCTTCGGTCCGCTATAATTTTTTAAATAATCAACAAGCTGCTCTATTTCCATTTATTATCTTATCCTTCTAACCCACTCATAAGCTCAATAATTTCTTCAGCTTCATCTTTCTTTAATGTTTGGATTACGCAGCCTGCATGAACTAGCGCATAGTCCCCTTCCTTTACATTAACAAGTCCCGCATAAGCCTCAACTTCATTGCCGTTGAAGTCGACAGTAACCTTTCCGTCCTTCAACTTTTTAACCAATCCAGGAATCGCAACACACATAACCTTTACTACCTCTCAAAAAATATCATTCATCATGAATATTCTTTAATTATAAGTTAATCTAGTTCATTTTCCAATCAATAATAAGGTCACTTTCTCTTCATATACAGTTTTTCTTGATAAATTGGTTCAAAAACTGTATAAACCAACAAATCTCCAAATGAAGATACAGTTTTTTACTGGTTTTTTCCCATTAACCCGTATCTAATTCTTTCAAAAAAAATATGAGTACAGTTTTCTATAAAATAATTCCCAGAAAAACTGTACCCAAATATTCATCATACAGTTTATTCCAATATTTCTTTGAAAAAACTGTACTCAGTTATTTTTCATACAGTTTTTTCTGATATTATCTCAAAGAAACTGTACTCTACCATATCCTACTAATTACATAATCGAATAATTACAGTTTTATGAAGAAAAATTCTATAAAACCTGTGATTATACGTATTAATTCGATTATTAATCCTCCTCGAGTTTTTCAAATGCATTATCTACGTGAATATTTTTACCAGGATACACCTTACCGTCTTCATCCACAACAAATGAATCTGAATCACCCTCATTTTCAATCCCCCTAGTCCAATGGACCGTAAAAATTATCTATATTTGGCTCTGGCAATTCCACTGGGTCCTGCCCGTAATCTTGGAATGCCTTTAGTTCAAGATTATTAACGTCTGAATAGTTTGCAATAACTTGTGCTCGTATATTCTTACAGTAATCCTCATCAGCTTTAATATTTATAAACTCCTCATAATGGTCGCCAAAAATCTCCTTGGCTGATGAATCGTAGTCTGAGCCATCCTCTACTGCCTCAAATCCGGTCACCTTATAGCCATCACCAGAACCGTCAAGATGCATGCACCCAGGATGAGACCCGCCTGAAATGCAATCTAATATATCGTTATTAAGTCTGTAATTATATAATTCAAAATCAGCCCAAACCTTTATATCGCTTTTATCTGATTCATCCATGGCTACAATGAGCGGACATGGAATAGCGACATCTGCCGACTCATAATTCTTTCCAAATTCATCGATAATGTACTGATACAATACAGAGTAGAAAAGCTCTGGACCGGGATACTCGTATGGTGGAAGCCCTCCTCTGTCGCCTACCTTAGCAATCTTTACGCCTGCTCTATCATCCTCATTTTGGTTTGCACTAGAATTTTGGTTTCCACATCCCACCAAAATCATCATTAATACTAACGCTACACTTAATACCCTTCTCATAAATACTTGGCCCCCTCAACCTTATTTAATCACATCAAATCCGATAACTTCTCCTTCTCCCATATCATCGAACATTTTGTTTACCATGTCCTCTGGTTCACCTATTTCTGAGCCGTCGGAGTAATTGTCGATTCTATCATAGTTGTAAGAACTATTTCCTGCTGAGTCGTATTCTACTGCGCCATGCTCAATCATCAACACCCTGTCATCCACTATCATATATTTTGCAATCCAATGATTAGATGCAGACATGAGCTTGCCATCCTTAATTGCAAGTGGGTAAGCTGTTCCACCAGAACACACCTTGCCGGCCTCCAAAGGTACCCCATCTTTATATATAAAGATTGTTCCGTCAATTGCGGCCATATTGCCATCTAGATTGTCGTAGGTTGAACTACAAACTATCAACGCATCCACACCTTCGATATTGATATTTGCATAACCCATTCCTGCTGTTAATTTCTCATCAACAATCTGCGTAAAAGTATCACAGCCCTCTATATCGATGGCTGGAGCATTCTCTTTGGCATAATTTATAATCGCCGCCTCCGAATCCTCTTCCTCGAGGGCATCGGCTATTATAGTGCCTTCATCATTTTCTGGGAACTCTATATCACCAAAAGTTACATCTACATCATCTTCGTAATCATCTTGCTTGTCATTTGATGAATTTCCACAAGCAACCACGATTAGTACCAAAATTATGATTAACGAAGAAGCAAATAATTTTTGAATTACTGAATTTTTCATACCTCAACCTCCGAATCCATTTTCTTTCAACAATATTACAGCCGACTTTTTCGCATTATATACCCTGATTATAGATTCCTGTCTATTAATGTTGCAATAGCTGTCACAAAATCAGCACATTATTCTATGGAGTTATCATATAATTTATATGTTAATCTTGTATGTTGCCAAGTTGAATAGTATATTGATTTTTAAAGGAAACAAAAAGGAGAGCGGCGATGCACGAACTTGCAATTACAGAATATGTTTTTAAATTAGTTTCAAAACAGGCTAAAGCCAACAACGTCCACAAGGTCAGCAAGATTCATCTTGAGATAGGGGACCAATGCGATTATGTGCCTGAAATAATAGAAGAATATTTACAGGTGATGAGTGAAGGAACACCTCTTGAAGGTGTTAAAGTTGACGCCACAGTCAAAGAATCTACCGTCATTTGCAAGGACTGCGGTGCCACTTTTACACGTCATGAATTTACAGATAGCTGCCCTAAATGTGGCAGCCAAAATTTGCGTTTAAATCGCTGCACCGATTTTATCGTGCAGAAAATAGAAGCAGAATAAAATTTATTTATCTATTTTTCTTTATAGGATATTACAAGGCTATTACCTATTTATCAAAAAAGCTTGCCCAAGACAAATTCCTCCATCTCCTGGAGGCAGCTGCTCTGCTATGTAAACCTTGTAGTTTTTTGATTCTAATTTATCTATTGTCTGTTCCAATAGGATTCGATTAAGGAATGTTCCTCCTGAAAGCACGACCTGATTTATTTTATTTTCGTCTGCTATGGCAACTATATAATCAGCTACAGCATTGATAAATCCGCGCGCTATCTTGGCCTTATCTTCTCCGGCGGATATCGCATATACGATATCCGCAAACAGGGATTTAGTATCCCCATCCCTTGGTAAGGATAGTTGATAGAATTCCTCTGTTGTAGCGGCAAGATTTTCCAATTCTATTGGCGCTTGGCCTTCATAACTATTGTAGTGACACACATCAAGTAATGTAGATACTGCATCAAACAATCTGCCCATAGAAGTTGATTCCACAACATTTATATTGTTATCTATTGCAGCCATTATTAATGAAATATCATCAGCTCCTACAGCCTTAATTAATGTATTATCACTAGCTTGTGTAATTTTATCTCTATCGTTTTCATTAATTATGCTTAATTGCTCTGATAAAGCAATTCCATTTCCATAAAGCATCGCTGCCAATATAGTATCGCAGTTCTTGGCTCCTTCATCACCGCCAATTAATTTCACAGGCTTTAGATGCGCCACTCTCTCCATTGAGCCTTCCCCATCCCAAGTAAAGACTTCACTTCCCCATATTGTACCATCCTCACCAAAACCAGTTCCATCAAAGGCAAAGCCTAGAACTGGCCCTTTAATCTTATGCTCGGCAATTACAGCCGCAACATGAGCCTTGTGATGTTGAACCAAAGCAACATTTTGCCCTTTAGTCTGGCCACTTTCCTTGGCTGATGCATAATCTTGCTCTACACACTTCCTACTAAAATACGAAGGATGCAAATCTGCCACCGCAGCCTTAGGCTTAAATCCAAAGATTTCTGCCATGGCCTTCTTTTCATTTCGATAGAAATTTTGACAGCTTACCGATTCTAAATCCCCTAAATATTGGCTCACATAAGCTAATCCATTTTTCACGTAGCAAAAGCTGGACTTAAGATCTCCTCCAGCAGCAAATATTTCGCCAGTTATATCCACAGCAATAGGACTTGGAACATGGCCTCGACCTCTACGAATAAACTGAGTCCTTCCTTGCACCACCTTCATTACCGAATCATCCATTGGACGTAAAATCCGCCTATCGTGACAGAGAATGCCCAAAGGAACATCCTTCATCTCCTGAGAATGACTTCTTTCCTCTAGCCATGCAAGCATCTTATCATTGTCTATTTCAAGCACATCACCACTTGCATTTCCACTGGTCATTATAATTGGCCCGCACTCCTTTGCCAGAAGAATCTGAACTGGATTGCAAGGCAGCATTGCCCCAATATCTGGACTTGTTAAGCACACTCTAGACGACAACTCTTTGCCTTCTTTCCTACGCTTTAATAGCACAATTGGCCTTGCAGGGGACTGCAAAAGTTCAACCTCCTTAGCGTCTACAAAACAGAACTCTCTGATCTGCTCAATATCCTCAAACATCACAGCAAATGCCTTTGCTTCTCTATGCTTTAACGCTCTAAGAGAAGCTACAGCTCTATCGTCAAAAGGATTACACACTAAATGAAATCCACCTATATCTTTAACAGCCAGTATGCCACCTTTTTTTATTAAATCAACCGCCTGATTTATGGCATTTTTATCGGTATTTTTAGCCGAATTAATGCTTAAAAATGACAGTTTTGGACCGCAATTATGGCATCCAATGGTCTGGGCATGACGTCTTATGTCATATTTACTAGTATATTCAGACTGGCAATCAGGACACATTTCAAAGTCAGCCATAGTAATCGTCTCTCGATCATATGGCAACTTTTCAACAATAGAATACCTTGGTCCACATATCGTGCAACTAATAAAAGGATGCAAAAATCTGCGGTTATTCTCATCCAATAATTCCCTTTTACATGTATCGCAAGTTGCAATATCCGCAGGAATCAAAGGCAGATTCATCGCCCCATCATCATCTGACTCCACGATCTGAAATCCCTTACCCTCAAACTGTGGCAAGCCCTCTACCTCAATATCCGTCACAAATCCACCTGTTGGCACATCAGCAAAAAGCCTGTGGTAAAACTCCTCCAAATCCTCACTTCTGCCACAAGCCAACACCGTCACAATACCTCCGGTATTCCTGACCCATCCATCTATATTCAGTTCCTCAGCCAGCCTAGCTACAAAGGGACGAAAACCAATCCCCTGCACCAGGCCTTTCACAGTATACTTTCTAGTTTCCATATATTTTTAATCCTTCCCCGGGGGCGGCTCAGACCGCCTCCTAGGTTGCCCCATTATGTCGCATAAATATTTTGTTTTTCTAATGTGCAATCATCACATCTAAACAGCATATGTCTTTTACACGGATGGACAATTTTGCATCGGCTTCTTTTTCCCAGCAGACACTCCTAAATTATAACAGAATGGATTTCATCTTTCATAATTTGCATTTGGGTGATTTTGGAATGAGCATAGTAAAATAGCAGCTGATTTTGCACAGTATAAACACGCCGAGCCAGGACGGCGAGGCGAGCCCGAAAATGAGAATGGACTCGATTTAGAGGGCGATGCTTATACTGACAAAATCTGCTGCGTTATTTTACTTAGCGAATGGAACATGAACCCAAGTGCATATTATGAAAATGAAATCCATATTATTAACACAATGTGTCCGCTCCAAAAAGAATCCTTGCAAAATAATTCATCCGAGTACAAAGACACATGCTAGATGTTCTGATTTTGCACAAAGAAAAACTAAAAATATTCGCTCAATTATAATGGGGCTCCCTAGGAGGTGGCCTGAGCCAGCCCCGGGGAAGCCCTTAAAATTGTTGATATTTGAAATTATGCTTGCTCGGTTGGTGCAGGGGCCGGTTTAGCGGCGTCTGCTGGAGCAGCTGGCTTGGCAGCTGGTTTTGGTGGCTCGTAAGGAACCTCAACGGAGTAAGCGAACTTTTCTGGCCCTGGCTCTTGATAACCTGGGATAATTGATAGACACTTCTTTGGGCATTTTTCTGCGCAATATCCACACTGAATGCAGTCAAAGCGGTTGATTGTCCATGTTTTGCCAGCTCTGTCCACATTAATTGCTCCTGGAGGGCAGCTGCGCATACACATACCACAAAGGATGCACTGATCTTTGTCTATCTCAATATGACCTCTTGTTCTTTCAGGATACTCTTTAGGTTGAAATGGATATTGTGTCGTAGCGGGTTTAGAAAAGAGGTTCTTAAAAACTTGTTTTGTAAATGGTAATATCTGTCCCATCTAATTACACTCCTTTACATATTTATCAAACTAACGCTTTGAAATTATCGTTCAGTACAACTGATACATGGATCTATAGTAAGAACCAAAAGCGGAACATCACCATACTGGCATCCCTGCAAGGTCTGAGTCAAGGCAGGAATATTTGCAAAGGTAGGAGTGCGGACTCTAAATCTATCCAAGAACTTTGTTCCGTTAGCTCTTACATGATAAAATGCCTCTCCTCTTGGCTGCTCAACACGGATAAATGATTCTCCATTTGGCATACCAGTAACCTTAGTGTTAATTTCAGTGTCAGGAATCTTAGCTACACACTGACGGATGATTTCGATGGACTGGAAAATCTCTCCAATACGAACCTCACATCTTGCATAGCTATCACACTTATTGCTTGTAATTACTTCAAAATCAAGGTCGTTGTAGGCTGCGTATCCATTCTTGCGCATATCTACATTGATTCCTGATGCACGCATCATAGGACCAACGGCACCACGGCGGATTGCATCCTCGCCTGAAATAATACCTACATCAACAAGGCGGCTCTTTACTGTGTAGTCGTTTAGGAAAATGCTTGTTGTCTCACGAATTTCCTTTTCCATGTCGTTAAGTTGGCTAACAAAATCATTTAGCATGTCCTGAGGCATATCCTTTAACACACCACCGATTGTGTTTACCGAAAAGATAACTCTACCGCCAGTAGAAGCTTCAAACATATCAAGAATCTTTTCACGAAGTCTCCAAGAGTGCATGAAAAGTGATTCAAATCCGAAACCATCGGCAAGTAATCCAAGCCACAATAAATGAGAATGTAATCTACTCATCTCAGCCCAGATTGTACGTAAATAATCTGCACGTCGAGGCACCTCTACATTCATGATCTCCTCAAGTGCCATGCAGTAACCCATGCCGTGCATGAATGAACAAATACCGCATATACGTTCCGCAACATATACCATCTCATTAAAGTCCTTCTTGCTTGTAAGACTTTCAAGACCTCTATGGATGAAACCGATAGAAGGAATTGCGGCAAGTACCTTCTCATCCTCCAAAACTAAATCCAAATGTATTGGCTCTGGAAGAACAGGATGTTGAGGGCCATAAGGCACAATACTTCTTTTTCCCATCTTACTCGCCCTCCTTTTCGATAAATGGTGTCTCTACGTCTATACGATATAGCTTATCGTGTAAATCCACCTTGATATTTTCTACATTGAGCCCCCATAGCTCATGCATTTCGTTTTCATAATAAATTGCTGCCTTATATACACGAGAAATAGATGGAATCTCTTCCTCTTTTTCAGCAATCAATCTAAAGTTTGCAATCTCATATCCATTGGCAAAAGAATATGTAACCTCATAATGATTCTCTGCTTTTGGATAGCTACAACAGATTTGACAAAGTCTCCAAAGTGCATTTTTCTTTTCCATGATAACCTGTAGGAGCTCTGCCTTATCAATTAAATATAAATCTTTTCCTATCTCTTGCATGATACCCTCCTACTTCCTTTCAGATGCAGCAAGCGCTGCTGCCTTCTCTTTGAACAGAGCTACACCTTTAACAACTCCATCAATTATAGACTCTGGTCTAGCCGCACACCCCGGAACATAAATATCTACAGGGATTACCGTATCGGCACCTCCCTTAATGTTGTAGCACTCCTTAAAGATACCACCTGTGCAAGCACATGTGCCTACAGCTATAACGACCTTTGGCTGTGGCATCTGCTCGTAAATCTGCTTAACAACATCAGCGTTCTGTGAATTGATACCTCCTGTAATAAGGAAAATATCGGCGTGCATAGGATTACCAGTATTGATGACACCAAAGCGTTCAACGTCATAAACTGGTGTGGTACATGCCAGAACCTCTATATCACATCCATTACAACTACTTCCATCATAATGAAGTAGCCATGGGGATTTATGAATTGTACTCATTTCATTTTCCTCCAACTATCTAAGAATTTGCTCTAATAATCTCTAACAAGAATAGGTTCATGCCAGCAGCTATAATTGTTACGCCCCAGGCAAGCTTTAGCATCAACTGCCATTTTACTCTCGCCGAAGTATTATCAATGACGATTTCCAAGAACCATACCACAAGAGCTGCTACAATTGCGCCAATCAATGAAAGTGGATTGTTATTTAAGAAGAATAATCCGATTATTCCGTATAAAATTGCACTTTCATACCACTCTGCAAGCGTTACCATGGCATATTCTTTTCCCACCATTTCTGCTGTAACACCCTTTACAACCTCCTGGTGTGCATGGTGTGATGTAGAAATATCAAATGGTGATTTTCTAAATTTGATAGTGAGGATAAATACAAATCCTACAAAAAATCCTGGCAAATAAATAATATTTGCAACAGACGACTTGGCGATAATATCAGATACATTAAAGGTACCTGCTGCCAAGTAAAATCCTACGGCAACCAATAATTCCATTGGCTCACAGGACATCATCTGCACCAACTCACGGTGAGTTCCCTGTGAAGAAAATGGTGAATGTGTTGCTGTAGATGCCAAAATCAAAAACATTGCTGCTGTAGAAATAGCAAATACTACAAGCAAAATATCAAAGCCAGCAAAGAAGATAATTCCTGAAAGAATCATCAAAGCCAAATATGAGCGAATCATAAATAGCTGTGTCTTGTTTGCTGTCAAAAACTCTTTTTCAAAAAGCTTTTTTAAATCGTAAAATGGCTGTAAAACAGAAGGTCCTTTGCGGCCCTGCATACGTGCAGATAT
>JAEEGK010004735.1_pt1 | contig 33180 bp, 32 predicted proteins | sample 8958771 | NCBI WGS metagenome assembly JAEEGK01 (sample SAMN16246547, study PRJNA631951) | gut metagenome | biome: gut microbiome; feature: rumen; material: SC-attached | host: Bos | place: Iran: Karaj | collected 2018-10 | reverse complement strand
AAGATATGCTGGTGGTTGATGCCGCGCATCATCACGTGATATATACCAGTTCCTGATGATTCTCTAGCTTGCCGAGGCATTCCTTAACTTCTTTATTATCTAACTGTTCATATTCTATCTGAAACAGGTACCCGTCCCCATGTTCCATACGGCAGTTAGTAAGGATTCCTTACGAACTGAATTAACCTCTAATTCCCCTTCTTTGAAGATATTACCGATATGCAAGGTGATATTGTTCCTCGTAGTGTTGAACAACTCAGCCATCTGCTGCTGAGTCAGCCAAACTGTCTCATCCTGAAGCCTTACTTCAAGACGTATATTATCATTTGGCTGATATAACACTATCTCACCTTTCTCTTCACTTAGTATAAGATCCTTATCCATGAGTTGTCAAGAATTCCTTTACTACTGATGTTTAACATGGTATCACAGATTGTGACACCCCTCTATTTTCTTTTTATATTCCTTCTTCTCGTATGCCATATTGGTTGGAAGTAATCATGAACCCTGAACCATAAGTTGCCGTGGCATTGTTCAACTATTGATTATTACTGACTTAGTTATTCCGTGAAACAGGTACCCGTCCCCATGTTCCTTTCGCTTGTAGTAAATTAGCAATGCTTCTAAGCGTTGTTGAGCCAGTCTCATTTCACGATTCATGTCAACTTTGCCTTTGTTGCGATAAGGGTTCAGTACAATGGGACACATATAACCGTCGTTCTTATGAAACAGGCCATTCACCCATGCTTCTGTCGCTTTATGAGGACTATACGGTTTCCCGTCCAGACACTCTGTCTTCTCATCTTGAAAGTCCTGTTCCACATATGCCTGCATACTATAATTCACCACTACCGTATAAAACAGCTTTTCTGCAAGTTCCCTGTATTGTTCGATGTCTATCTCTATCTTATCCTCTTTGGGATATAGCACATCCTTATAATGAACTTGCGGTACATCTACCTTTGCATCAACAACGATAGTCCCATCTTTATAATCAAGTGAAGAATCCAGCTCTATCAATATCACGTTCTTATCCTGACAGCACAACCTATACCTTTTGCCGTCAAGTTCATAATCCATGCACGCCTGTATTCCATAAACATAGCGCAATGGATATGCACCTGCTCGTTGTATATGATGTAACAACACATAACTCAGATTGTTCACCATGCGGAACATGATTTCCAATAGCGTTGACTTCCCGCTTCCATTCTTGCCTACAATAGCATATACCGAAATATTCTTCGCAAAGAAATCTCCGTATACCATTTTTTCAAAAACAAAGGGTTTGTCTGTCTGAAGATTCTTCCTCAGTCCCTCCTCACATTCTTCAAATATTCTGATTGAATGGATATGCAGCATCTTTTTCTCCTCCATCAAACCTTATACGTCGCTATCTCAGTTACCAACTTCAACACATCTATTGGTAAATCTCTGGTTCTCGCATTTGCTACCCGCTGATTGTATGCCCAAGTTTCATTCCAATGGAACATTGTGATTGTAAACTGTCCCTTCGGTGAACAATTCGGCATATCAAATACAGTTTTTTCCGGGTCGTTGTATTTTAAATGAACATCGGGATTGTCAAAATACGGATGCACCATCTTAAATCTGTTGGCGGTATAATCCGTCATGTTTGCAGGTTTCGCGACAGTATCTTCCTCCCCTTTGTTCGAAGGGCTGTTACATGCCGTACATGCTGTCACCAAATTTAAGGGCTCGTAGCAGAACTCACCATAAATACCCTTAGGCGCGATATGTTCAATGGCATGAGCACCTCTTGACAATGGGGTCTCACAATAGGCACACCTGCCGCCTTGTGCTATAATAGTATGTTTGGCAATCCTATTCTTAATAGCCTTCGTCAAGTCTTTCTGGTCTTTCCATCCATTACTTTTTTGTGGTTTAAGAACAGAATCTATATGTACCTTCTCGACAGGCGTATATCTTATAGGGTCATTCAGATTCAACATAATTCTTCGCTGTCGTTAACAACTTCAAAAGCGGGTCGTCACCATTCAGGCGATATTGTGATAGTTCATCAATGAGTTCCACAACCTTTTTCTTATCATCCCTGTTGCTCACCATCTTATACAATTCCACCAATTTTCCCTCAAACACATAATTTCTGGTATTCCTCACATGAAACACTCTATACAATATATCATCGGTCGACCAGCAGAAAGTATTCATCCCTTCATCAACAATATTCTTAAGGCCGTTACCTTCTTTATCCAATGCAATTATTCTTCCCCATTCTGGTTGCATATCTGTAAGCAAGAAATGGGAATGTGTAGCGATTAAAAAATGACAGTCAGGATAGTTCTTGAATATCTTTTGTAACCACCCAATATAACTCATCTGCCAATTAGGGTGAGAACTGTTTTCTGGCTCGTCTATTAATATAAGACTATTAGATTCAATAGAAGACATAATACTAATGAATTGGCATAATTGCTGCGTCTCACCAGAACTACTCTCCACGAAATCATATCCTTTTTCATTCCCTTTTTTATAAACCTTAAACTCAGGAAAGGTAAGAATATCAAGATTTGATAGTAGTCTTATTACCTCAGAGTCTTCAACCAACGTATTGTTTTCGTCGAAAACATTGTATACAAGAAGATTATTACGAGATACTTCTTCATTATTTGCACATCTACGAAGAAAGCTACAAACCAATTCCACCTTATCGGGGTCATTACTCAAAGCATTGTAATACTTTGTTCCCCATACCTCACCTGTACGACCTTGAAAATAATTTTTCCAATTAGAATATATGTCGTTAAGTAATTCAGGAGTAATATCAGGACGCAAGAATACGCCTTTATATCTAAACCTATATCTAATTTCTAAATGGGATTGAAATCCTAGTTCTGAAAGAATGATAGATATTTCTTCTCTTGTGGTATGCTTGTGAGCAAGGCTGTCAACAATGCCATCAACAGCCTTTCTGACTATAGTTCGAGTTCCCGTTGTACTTGGAGTTCTTTCACTTCTAACCCCTCTATAATTATATATTCCAACAGATGGTGTGGGGAATTTATCGGCAATAGTCATAGAACTTGCAATGATTCTTTGAGGCAAGCGGATATCCTGCCAAGTTGCATTTTGATTATCCACTTTAAACAAAAATGTATGGCCAACATTCCGTCCTACAGGTGTTAATCCTGCATGAATGTCCGTTATAGCATATTCATGACCATCAAGGTAATACTTTACGCCAAATCGATAGTCCAAATTAGGTATCTTTATATCCTCATCTCTATGAATTAACGCATCAATAGTTCTGAATATCTCGACTATAGCACGCAGAAGGTAACTTTTACCAATACCGTTTCTACCGATTATAACCGAGATAAGGCTCCCTGTTGGATGTGCCAGATTGGCTTCTCTATCACTGAAGTTTATATCGGCATATCCAAATATCGGATGCTTATGGATTGTTATATTTACAAGCTGAAACATATTTGTTTTTATTTCTTGCCCCCGCCCCCTACGGTTCTCCGTAGGGCCAGTTATCTTCTCATTCCCTCCATCTCACTCTCCACCATTTTCATCAACCTCGGCATCATCCCCTCGATCTTCCGACACTTGACCTTATTGAAATGGTAATCGATATCGTCTAAGAGTTCATTTGCGAACTCTTCTGGCATATCGCCAGCATAGCCTGTGGCTACGAGAGAGATAGCGGCAAGTTTGGGAGTGTCTTTCTCTGTTTTCAAATGCGATGCCATCAGTATGGTGGGCAGCATCTCGTACAGGATGTTGCAATAATGCAGCAGGTCTGAGAAATAATCATCATCTTGGAGGAAGGCATCAAGCATTTCCTCTTGGTATTGGCGAAGCAGAAGAAAAAATTTTTCCTTTCTCAGCTTGCTTTTAAAAAACTGTAGCTGTGTCATCGTCCAAAACATAGCATGTGACAACACAATCCTATCCTCAGATGAATGACAGTAGAATAGGCTGTCTTCCTCTTTTGGATTCATTTCCTTCAGTTTCGCCTCCATCTGGGAGAACCACTCCTTACGTTTTCCTCTCAGATCTTTATTATCCATCTTTGCCATTTCTGTATCAATGCTGTATCCTTAAAACCGACAATCGGCCATATCCCTATTGGAAGTTGCTCTCAAACCAATAGTTCCATGACCGACTTATCAGTATTATAGCTTGGGCGAACATTGGTTCGCTACTTTACATCATCCATCTTAATATTAGACATCACTTGCTCTATCTTCTCTAAGCTCACTGCACCTCCCAACATCCTGTAGACATAAAGAGGAGTAATGCAGCCGAAGTCCATAGAGCAAGACCTTGTTTCGTTCTCTATCAGATCACTAATACGTAATACGATGTCATCCATAGTCATCTGACTTTAGTATGTCAACATCTGAGATTGGTTCATACTTTCCAGTCTTCATTTCCAATATCACAGTACCAGATTCTAATGCTTGTACCGTGTGCCACTGGCCTGCTGGTATATTGAGAGCCACAATAGGACCGCCAGGAGAAAGTTCTATACGCTCAGTGCAAACTCGCTCTAGTTCATCATAGAACTCTTCCACCAACCTTCCTCGCAAGCAAACAACAGTTTCCGAAGTCTTCTGATGTCTATGAATAGGTAATGGAGAACCTGGTTCTATCGCATTGAGCATCCTTTGTGAAGAATCCTCTGCAGAATCACGTAAATCCAAATTCATGCGAAGCCTTGGCGATTCCTTTGCCTTAGCCGTAAGATCATCAAGTAATACTTGTGTAATTTTCATAATCCACGTTTTTTAGATTATTAATCACTTCTTCAGCGAAGCCAGATATTCTTCATGCAAATGATAGTATTTCATCTTGAACATAACATATCCCACTGCCATAATAAAGCCAGCAGTCACTAAATAAATCCAGTGTGCCACAATGGTATTTGGAATAAGGTATATGAATCCGAGTGAAATAGCCAACTGTGTTCCCATGTAAATCAAGGAAACTGTCACATGACTCATCTTTAATTCATTGGCCATCAGCTGATAAGCGTGTTTCCTGTGCGCTTGTCCAAGATTCTCATGCAGCATAATACGATGAAAGATGGTCAACGAGCCATCGATGCCATATACCAGGAAGAACACGATATACGTCACGTCCTGTGTCGCCAACATCAGTTTGCCTAATGCAAACAGAATGATAAAGGCGATGCCAATACTGCCAACATCTCCCGCAAAGCACTTTGCCTTACCACGAGGACGGAAATTGAACAAGCTAAATACTATTATACCCAGGATAGCCACTATCAGGTATGAGTCCTCAATAAAGTTCATACTCTTATTTAACAGCAGTATTGGAAAGAGCATCGCAAACGAATATGCTGCCGTTATTCCATTAATCCCGTCCATGAAATTAATAAAGTTCGTTGCCCCCACACAGAAGAACAAAGCTATCAGCACAATCAATGATACTAACCACCAGCTTAGATCAAGCCCATATACCCCCATCGGCCAGAACATAAGTAGTATAGAGCCTATCTGCACCACCATTCGTAATGAATCCGGCAGAGAATGGATGTCATCGATAAAGCTAACGCCTGCAATCAACATCAGACCACACAGGAAAGGAAGATAACTTTGAACTATTGGCCATCCACCTTGAAGCGTCATCAGACCTGCCCATACCAACATGGAAATACAAAATATAACGCCTCCTCCACGCAGCACAATAGTGCTGTGGCTAGACCGCTCGTTAGGCTTATCAATTATATTATACTTATCCGCCACTTTGAAGTATACTAACTCCAAAGCCAGCAATATTACAAATATAATCCCGTATGTAATCATCTTGAATCATTTATGTGATTATAGCAGAACCCGGTAGTATTTATTGCAACGAAGCTTTATACCACTCAAACAGTTTCTGAACGCCCTCTTCTATTTCGACTTTATGTGTCCATCCTAACGAATGTAGCTTAGACACATCAATGAGTTTGCGCATGGTGCCATCAGGTTTAGAAGCATCAAACTCCACTTCACCGTCAAAACCGACGGCTTTCACGACCTGTTCGCTCAACTCATGGATGGTCAACTCCTTGCCCGTACCTACGTTAATATGGCAGTTGCGTATCTCGCCTAATGATGGAATAGCGCCACCTCGACCAGCCGAATGGTTCCTATCCACAGCACCATCGGTAGAAGCACCATAATGAACAGAGGAATATTTCTCAATACCAATGACATCCTTGAAGTCCACATTCAGCAATACATGTACCGATGCGTCAGCCATATCTTCTGACCATAGGAACTCGCGAAGTGGAGTGCCTGTACCCCAAAGAACCACCTTATTATCGTAAATGCCATACTTTGCAAGAATGTTCAGAATGTCGTCATGTGATGACGCCCCATTCACACCCTCAACGGGGCGCTTATTCAGGTCGATTGCAATCTTGTCCCAGGCGCCATCGTGAATGAGCTTGGCCAAATACACCTTGCGCATCATGGCAGGCATCACGTGACTGTTCTCCAAGTGGAAGTTGTCATTGGGGCCATACAGGTTGGTAGGCATTACGGCAATGTAATTTGTGCCATACTGCAGGTTATAGCTCTCACACATCTTCAGACCGGCTATCTTAGCGATGGCATACTCCTCGTTGGTGTACTCCAGCGGGCTGGTAAGGAGGCAATCCTCCTTCATGGGCTGAGGAGCATTCTTGGGGTAGATGCACGTGCTGCCCAGGAAAAGCAGCTTCTTTACTCCATGTGCATACGCCTCACTGATTACATTGCACTGTATCTTCATGTTCATCATAATGAAGTCAGCACGATAAAGAGAGTTAGCCATAATACCACCGACAAATGCTGCAGCCAATACCACAGCATCGGGTTTTTCTTCATCAAAGAACTTCTTCACAGCCACTTGGTCTGTCAAGTCCAGTTCCTTGTGACTTCTACCAACAAGGTTAGTATAGCCACGCTGAAGCAGGTTGTTCCAAATAGCAGAACCCACAAGGCCATTGTGGCCTGCTACATATATCTTAGATGACTTATCGAGTGCCATTACTTCACAATTCCTTTCTCTAAGTACTCTGCTAGGTTGGTACGAACCTTCATTGCCGCATCCTCCGATGCCACCTTCGCCATATCACTTTCAACCATTAACTTAACAAGCTCTTCAAATGAAGTCTTGTTCGGGTTCCACTTGAGTTTAGCTTTGGCCTTTGTGGGGTCACCCCAGAGGTTGACGACATCTGTAGGACGATAGAAGTCCTCGCTCACGCGGACTACGGTCTTACCTACCAATTTCTCGGGGCCATTCACCACGATACCTACTTCGTTGATGCCCTCACCCTCGAACTTGAGTTCGATGCCAGCATGCTTGAAGGCGAGCTGGGTGAACTCACGAACCGAGTGCTGGACACCAGTGGCAATGACGAAGTCTTCGGGTGTCTCCTGCTGGAGAATGAGCCACATACACTCCACGTAGTCCTTGGCATAGCCCCAGTCACGGAGACTATCCATATTACCCAAGTACAGGCAATCCTGAACGCCTTGCGAAATGCGGGCGGCAGCGAGGGTAATCTTGCGGGTTACGAAGGTCTCGCCTCTGCGCTCACTCTCATGGTTAAACAGAATACCCGAGCAACAGTACATATTATAAGCCTCGCGATATTCCTTCACAATCCAGAAGCCATACTGCTTAGCTACCGCATACGGGCTATAAGGATGGAATGGTGTATTTTCATTCTGAGGCACTTCCTCCACCTTACCATACAGCTCAGAGGTAGAAGCCTGATAGATGCGGCAAGTATCTGTCATCCCTAGCTGTCGTACAGCCTCCAGGATACGCAATACACCCACTGCATCTACATCAGCTGTAAACTCAGGGCTATCAAAGCTCACCTGCACATGACTCTGTGCAGCCAAGTTATAAATCTCGTCAGGGCGTACCTTTCCGATTACACCCAGCACACTCATCGAGTCACCCAAATCTGCATAGTGCAGATGGAAATGAGGTGTACCCTCTAGGTGTGCTATACGCTCACGGAAATCCACTGAACTTCTACGAATTGTTCCGTGAACATCATAACCCTTTTCCAACAAAAACTCGGCCAGATAGCTACCATCTTGACCTGTTATTCCAGTAATTAAAGCTGTTTTCATTTTATTCTATTAAAAAAATTCTATCAAACTTCATACAGTTTTCGACTCATTGAAAGGCCTCAACTTATTGTTTCTTTTGATTATAAAAATATAAGAATCATGGTTGCCAATCAGCACCTACTTTGGAAAGATCAATTGGTTTAAACCCAATTACTTTTGTCACACGTTTTGATGATAATCTAAAATCTCCACGCTCAGGACCCTTAAATTTTGGATTATCGGTAACAAACGAGAAATTCTTTTTTTTCAACCAACTCTCTAATGATTTGCCATTAATAGTAAGCTCTCTTCCGTTGACATTATACAAACAATTTTCATTAATATAAAAACTACCATTATTTATGGCTTCGCCAGAAATAACATCACCATTAGAAACCAAAACAATGTTTTTTTCAAAAGTCAACTGTAAATCTTCTGGTTTTCTTATTATTGAAAAAAGCAAATTATCTTCTTTTCCAAAAGCAAATATATTGTTCCTAACGACATTATTTGAACCATAATGTTGATGAAAACTTCCAGAACAATTGTAGGTAACATTATTTTCTATCAATATTTCAGAAGAACCTTCATCTGTGTATATACCAAAGCCCCCACTACCTTTGGACTTTATTTCGGAGATGTAATTATTCTTGATGATTGTACCAGGAGAAACACCAAGTGTATATATACCTGCAAATCCTTTCAACAAACCATGTCCCAAATTAGTTATTTTATTATATGATATAATGTTATCGTGCGTAGGACTTTTTCCATACCCCCAGCTAAATCCAGCAGAAATACCAGAATAATAGGCATCAGAAATATCATTATGTGAAATGTTACAATGATGGGCGTAAGTCAAGAATATACCAGTTGCACCAAGATATACCCTACCAAACCTGTTAATTATATTATTATTAACTAGTATATTTTGGGAGACATATTCATGGCTAATATTTAGACCTCCTATTTTAACACCACCTCCTCCGATATCATGAATATAATTATTATTTATAGTACAGTCTTCACATTTATCCATCATCCAAATGGCATTGCCTCCTAACCCCCTGAATTCACAATCATTAATATTGATATTGTGAGCATAAATTGCACTTATAGCCGCATCAAGGGTATAGGCAGATTGATAGGGCGGTATTCCCGACTCACTCCCCACAACATCACATCCCTCAAAAACGATATTTTTAAAACTAATATTACCGGCTAAATTATTAGCTGTTCCAGATATAGATACTAACTTTGACAATTTTGCATAAGCTATTGTAATATCATTAATTCTTTCGCCTTCACGTGGCATATAATATATATAGCCCTCACCATCCTGATACCACTCGCCTGGTGAATCCAAAGCCGCAAAATAGTTTTCCAAAAACACTCCTGTTAAGTTGTTTGGAGTAAAATAAGAGTGAGTAAAACGCTCTTTAAAAGTAAGTGAGTTCTTTTCTTTATTAAATGAAGTAACAATTGCTTTGGAATGTGTAAATAGTCTAAGCAGATTTATTATAGGGCTTTCATTAACTTTTATTGCCTTAATTTCTGTATCAAGATCATTTGGCAACAAGACGCTATATCCCACTTCATCACCATCCTTAAAATCAACAGTTCCACCTTTTAAATAAGAAACCCCTGTATTCGGCGTTCTCGCTCTGACTGCAAGAATCCCATTCACAATCAATTGTCTAACATCATAATTGACTATTTGTTTTGTACGCCATAATCCATTAGGCACCTCAATCCATTCAGCCAATGGTTCAGATCCTGAAATAATAACTCTACCATGTCCTACTATTTTTATCGGAACACGATATTCCACATTGAACCTTATCGTTTTTTTAAGAAAGTATGTCCCCTCTGACAAATTGACAATAATACTATCATTTGTTATCTGTTTCAATCCACTAATGAAAGCAGATAAATCAACAGAAGTATCCACATGATAGATTTTCGACGCCTTCAGCGATAGCGGAAAAGCAGAAACTAACAATATAAGAAGAAACTTGAATACCACAACAACTGCTATTTATTTATCATAAAATATCCCAACTCCCTTAGTCACCAATTTCAAATCAAGCCTGATTACTAAACTTCTGTATTCTTTCATCTAGTATCATATTGATGCAGGTTTCAGTAAATGACTTCTAACACTCCACACAAAAGACTCAAGAGCCCCTTCCCCACAGCAAAGTTCACGTTTCCATGCACCTCCTTTCCAGCGTTTAAATTTAAACAAGATACGTTTAAAGACGTTTTTATCATGAGCTTTTGTCCAATCGAACTCTGGCTGAAATATCTCATTCAAAACACGGCCTTTTATGAAAGGATTATACTGCACTTTGGGGAAAACGCCAGATTGAAATCCAAGATCATCTACACAGATTCCATTGATAATATTGTAGAAAACTGTCATGTGATGCTTCTCTAATAAATCATTAAGCCATTCCTTATCAACTTCCCCCCCATACTTTTCCCAAAAGAATCCCCAATCAATGAGTTGTCGTATATTCATTTTTGTGCCAACAAAATGCATCAGCATGTGGCGCAATAGGTACAACGCATTGAAGTTTGCAGAAGGTAAGAACACCTTTTCACCACCTATATCCATATATTTGGAATCATCCATCGCACAATCCTTTAAGATAGGCTCAAGTATCATGTTAGTCTTGTTGGCGTCAATGGTAAGAATATCGTAGTGATTTTCTACCATATAACCTTTCCAGTCAAATACCGTATGGTGACGATGGCTATTATCAATATATACTCCTTTCTCTTTCGAGAGAATAGCATCAGCCTCTTTTTGTCTTCCAAAATTCCAAGTATCAATATCTCCACATGGACGATGCTTTGGATTGGGATAATTCAGCCCTAGCCCATAACCCTTAATAAGCATCATCTTTATGCCGTGTGAATTATAAAATGCTGCTAGTTTCCCAATGGCATTTTCATAATCCACATAACGCGACTCATAGTTCTGGAGTACTTCACCTATCCACTGTAGCATAACACCCTGTGGAGGTCTCAACGATTCCGTTATTCTTTCAATTCCATCTAGAACAATTGCCAATAGTCCCTGTTCGGAAGCAAGAGTGTATATTGACTGCCAGTTAAAAGTATTGGGAATACGCTCGACAGGCTTATTAATTCCTAAGCGTACTAAAGCGATTAAGGACTTATCCATCTAACCGACTAAATCTTATAGTTAGTCAACACATCCAGCGGCTCCCAACCAAGTTCCTTACGTGCCTTCTCATTAGAGAAAGTAAGATTCTTGGTCATCTTTTCTAACTTATAGCTGTTGATTGGTGCCTTATTGCCAAACAAATCACCTACTTTTGCCATGCACCATGCCATCCAATAAGGGATACTCAGCGGCTTGCCCTTTCCGAGTTGTTTGGCTACCGACATCGAAATCTCACCAAATGAAGGCTGGCGGGTGTCGCAAACATTATAAATGCCACCTTTTTCTTCTAACAAGGGCAACAGACGTGCAATATCCTCAGCCATCAAGACGCTCTTTACCACCTTACCACCGGCAATATTCATATAGAATCCTTTCTTGATTCCATTTACCATAGCACCAAGGTTACCAGGGGCGTTCTTGCCAGCGAGCAGTGAGGGACGGAGGATTCCAAGAACAACACCATTCTTTGCACACCAGTCAGTAAGATACTCCTCTGCCATAATCTTACTTTTAGCATATGGAGTCTCACCATTCAGTGGATGTTCCTCTGTTATCAAGTCACCATATTCGCAACCATATACAGCTACTGTACTGATAAATATCAGCTCTTTAGGAATGCCAGCTTTTTCCAAAGCTTTACACAGATTTACTGTTCCCTGATAGTTAACGTCAAAGAACACCTGCGCTTCCACCGTTGTCCTGGGTACAGTATGCGCTTTGCCTGCAGCATGCAACACCACATCATAGTGTGTGTTGATGGGCGGAGCATCCTTAGCTATGTTAAATTTGATGTCATCGTCATCAGTTAGCCCAATGGTATGAACATCATAACTCTTCTCAAGCAGTGGTCGTATATTATATCCTAAAAAGCCAGAGGCTCCCGTAAATAATAGTTTCTTCATATCAAATTATTCTCCGATTAACATTCTTTTTACAGTTAATAGTATTATCCTTGTATCTGTCCATAACGAACGATGTTCCATATAATCCAGATCCATGTCTAGTCTGCGAAGCATCTTTTCCATGGTATCAGTATAGCCATTGTAAAGAGTAGCATACGAGGTCAATCCTGGCCTCATTTGGTATAGTTCCTTATATCTTGGATTATGCATCATTATCTGGTCAATATAGAACTGTCTTTCTGGTCTTGGCCCCACAAACGACATATCTCCTATCAGCACATTCCATAATTGTGGGAGCTCGTCCAAATGATGTTTTCTCAAAAATTTTCCAGCCGTTGTCAATCTGTTATCATTCACAGATGAAAGTTTGGGTTGCCCATCAATTTCACTGTTCTGCTTCATTGAACGAAATTTGTAGATATTAAAGGGCTTCCCATTTTTTCCGACTCGTTCTTGAATAAATAACAGCGATCCCTTTTGTGTTAACTTAAGAATGACACCAATGATAAGGAACAAAGGCATAAGAAGTAGCATGAGAATAGTTGAACCAACTACATCCATAAACCTCTTTATCATACTATATTTTGTTTTCCCTCAACAAATCATCCAACTCTTTCAACACCTGCGCTGTAGAATTACCACCAGCTTCAATATATTTATTGCGGAAGGCCTCATACTTCTCCTTATCTTCTCCAGCAAGTACGGCCTTTACACGAGCTATCACTTCGTCCTCGGCATGCAGTACACCACCCGGATAGCGCTCATTCAGATCAAAGTAAAAACCTCTCTCTGCATAATATCGCTCATAGTCAAAACCAAAGCAGATGAAAGGAATGCGAGCCACCGCACTGTCATATACTATGGTAGAATAGTCCGTAATCAGTACATCCGTAATAGCAAGAATATGATTCAGATTCACAAATGAAGTAGTATCCCGTGCGAAGTCATCATACTGCATGTTAAAGATTGTGGTAAACGGATGCATTCTGAACAGCATTACATAATTCTCTGCGAACTCCTTACGCCACTTCTCTAGATTAATAGGGGGCTCAACGCGATAAGAAAGGCCGCCATCCTTACTATCTCTCCACGTAGGGGCATAAAGAATAACCTTTTTCCCCTCGGGGATGTTTAATTCTTTCCGGCATTGAGTTCTTAATTCATCAGTCACATGGAACAACTCATCATTCCTAGGGAAGCCAATCTTTCGTAACGCCTCCTTACGGCATTTGAAATCCCGCAGGAAAATTTCATTCTCGAACTCGCTCTGTGTGAGCATCATATTGACATTCGAAAGATTATAGTCGTTTCTTCCTGCACAGGCATTTCCTATCTTCTTGGTACCAGCGCCATGCCAAGTATTGATGTAAATTGTCTTCTTTTTCTTGATGGTTAATCCACGTTCAATATTGACACAGGTAATCCACACTTTGGCCCGGAGTGCAGTGGTGAAATACTTCCACGTATCTATCTTTATTTTCTCGCAACCCTTTACATCAAACTTATTGGGGTCTTCAAAAGCCCATACATAGCGATAGTTCTTAAAACGAGGGTCATTCTGCATAGTCTCATACAGAATCTTTGGACTATCACTATAAGTCTTACCCGCCCACGAATTCACTAAGATTAAATCATCTTCAATTTTCAAAAACAAACCAACAAATCTAAATAGGTAGCTGGTTAGTTTCTTATAAACATACTGAATCCACTTGTAATGTTTCAGTATATATACCAATCTTTCCCTGATTTCCATCAAATATAAGTTATTAGTGAATTATCACGTTATAAAGCATCAAGGCTTCTTCTTCGTTAATCCCTACAGGATTGTTCTTCAAACGAACAGGATTAACAGAAGTAGAGAGAGCCTTTAATTCAGATTCCCTATCACCAGCCACTGGATTATGTAACTCCATCTCAGCCATCATCTTCTCAAACAAATCTATGGCTTCAATTGGATTACTGCAACCCATTGATAATGAGATTTCATTGAAGATTTCCTCCAAATAATCCATTCCCCTTGGATCAATGCAACGAATAAAATTACCTATCATATACTTCCATATCACAGGTAAGCATACAGCGACCGCATGACCATGAGGCAACTTGTATAACGAAGTAATCTTATAACTGAAAGCATGAGCAGCCGTGGTCTGGGTAATATTGATAGCACGGCCGCCATAATTGGCAGCCAGCATTATCTGTTTTGCTGCCTCTTTATCATTTTCGAAGATATACTTCCGCCAGTTGGTCATAATTAATTCTATGGTCTTACGACTATACTCATAGCTCTCTTCCGTAGAATTCACACTCCACCAAGACTCAATACCTTGACACAATGCATCCATCATAGTACACTTTTTCTGATAGAGCGGCAAGGTCTTCAAAACAGAAGGTTCCAATACAGCATAATCAGGAAGAACACCATCATTGGTTACAGTCTGCTTAGCACCCTCATAATACATCACAGCATTATGGGTGGATTCTGCCCCCGTTCCCGCTGTAGTAGGAACGGCAATAAACGGAAGCTTTGCACCATCGCAAGCAACACGAGTACTAACCAGCGGAGGAATGATGGCAGCATTCCCCTCTTTGGCTAATACAGCCAATTTAATACACTTGGCAACATCAATGGCACTGCCACCTCCAACTGCAAGGATTGTATCACAGTTGGATGTTTTCAGCAGTTCTATTCCATTACAGACTTGTTCATAAAGCGGATTAGGTGTAAAGTCAGAAAACATCACCCGCTCCTTCACTGGCAACGCCTCAATAGCATCCTTGATGTTCAAGAACGGATATGAGGAATCTACAACCAGGAACAACTTCTCGCAACCAACTTCCTTCAGTATTGCAGGCAGCTGATCTATTCCGTTTATTATCTTTTGCATTATTTGAATCTTGAAACGTGGAACTACTTTCGCAGAAAATCCATCAGAGCTTCTTTGTTCTGAACAGGAGTGGTGGTAGGACGGCCAAGGTCCTTGCGATTGCCCTTCTTCACCTTTATTTCAATAAGAGAAAGGTCATTATTCTTTTTGACCTCATTAAGAACATCCATCAAATCTTCTTTAGCACTAACACTGTAAGTATGAGGATATCCAACAGCACGTGCTACACGTGGTAAATCTATCTTCAACCCAACAGTAGGCTGACCACCTACAGAGTCGTGAGCACCATTGTTGAACACCACATGCACATAGTTCTTCGGGGCCTTATTGGCTACAATAGCCATAGATCCCATGTGCATAATAGCAGCACCATCACCATCAAAGCACCACACCTTCCGGTCAGTCTTTGCCATTGCAATACCAAGTGCAATTTGAGAGGCGTGTCCCATAGAACCAACTGTCAAGAAGTCTCTTTCGTGTCCTTGGTTCATGGCAGCACGGTATTCAAACAATTCACGGCTAATCATACCAGTAGTAGAGACAATACAATCCTTCTCACCAAGAGCAGCTGCAACAGTCTGGATTGCTTCTTCACGAGTCATAGTAAGGTCGTTCACCTCCACATTCTGAAGCTTGTAATCCTCAAAGGTATCCTTCTCAATGACCAAAGCAAAGACTTCCTTGTTAGCAAGAGCTTTGGCAGCTTTGTCAATCTGTTTGGCAGCTTTGTCTTCCTCCTTGGAGAGGACTTCATAGTTCACACCCATTACATTCAGCAGGCCGGTGGTTACCTTACCTTGCTTTACGTGCTGAGGTTCATCGTGAACTCCCGGACGACCTCTCCAACCAATCAGAAGCAGGACAGGAATGTTATAAACCTCCTGATCTGTGAGTGATGCCAGCGGATTAATGATATTACCCTCACCACTGTTCTGCATATACACACAGGCGGGCTGGCCAGTTGCCAGATAATGACCGGCAGCAAGGCCAACGGCTGCACCTTCATTGGCAGCAATGATGTTGTGGGCTGCATCAAAGTGGTCTGTGATGTAAGCACAGATATTCTTCAACAGACTGTCAGGCACGCCGGTAAAGCAGTCAATACCTTTCTCTCTCAGGGCCTCAATAAAAAACTCAGGTCTAATCATAGTTTTGCTCCTTTCTTACTCTTCGGGGATTAACGTAATGATTTCCTTAATACTCATGCACTTGTCATCGCACTCCTTAGCACGATGGTTCTCAAGGATGGTACGTGCAGCATCCTGCATTGCAGGGAAGCCGGTACGAGTGAGCTGGTTAGCATAAATAACCACATTCACTCCCCTATCCTTGAACTCCTGTTCGGTAACGGTATTGAAGCTGGTAGGAACAACCACAATAGGTGTGGTGGTGTTCTTTTCACGGAACTTCTGTACAAATTCAAAGATTTCTGCAGGATCTTTCTTGCGGCTGTGAATCATAATGGCATCAGCACCTGCCTCACTGAAAGCAAAGGCACGCTCCAGGGCATCTTCCATACCTTGCTCCAGAATCAGAGACTCAATACGGGCACAAATCATAAACTCCTTGGTCTTCTGAACCTTCTTACCGGCACGAATCTTCTCGCAGAAATCAGGAATGGCAGCCTGAGTCTGCTTCACCTCTGTACCAAACAGACTGTTCTTCTTCAAGCCAGTCTTGTCCTCAATGATAACCATAGAAACACCCATACGCTCCAAGGAACGGACGGTATAGACAAAGTGTTCTGTCAAGCCACCGGTATCACCATCAAAGATGATGGGTTTGGTGGTTACTTCCATAATATCATCAATGGTGCGAAAACGGCTGGTCATATCCACCAGCTCAATATCAGGCTTACCCTTGGCGGTAGAGTCGCAAAGCGAACTCACCCACATAGCATCAAACTGATAGGTCTTGCCATCCTGGAGAACTTTGGTATTCTCAACAATCAGACCGGTGATACCACTATGTGCTTCCATGGCAGTTACCAAACCCTTCATATTGATAAGTTTGCGAAGTCTGCCTCTACGAACATCAGGCATTGAAGCTTCTGCACGGTGGGCAGCATCCAACTCCTTATACATGGGGTTGTTGCTATAGGGATATTCAACCAGTTTACCACCATAGGTTGCAAGAACCTCACATACCTCCTGACGAATGGGCTTCTGGAAGCCTTCGCACCAGTCATTGCCATGAACGAGGAAATCAGGCTTCAAAGCTAATACATTCTCTTTGTAAGAGAGTGTCTTCTGTTCTACTACACGCTCTACACCTGCCATGTTCTCAAACAATGCCTTACGCTCTGCAAAAGGAATCAGCGGGTAGCGCTTAAAGCTGGAGATAGCCTCATCACTCAGCACACCAATAATCAAGCGGCCCAAGCGACGTGCCTTGTTGATGATAGCCACGTGACCACTGTGGATGTACTCTGTAGAGAAGCACATATAAACGGTACGCTCGTTGACCTCTGCTACCTTCTGGCTGACTACCTTTAGGTCTTCAGGAGTGTCAATCTCTGCACAGAGCATATCCTGCACATCGCAAGGATAAATCTTGCACTTGTCACTCACCTCATTGAAGGCATTCTCTGCATACACCTTGCGATTGTCGTTCTCGCAGAACTTCTCAATGTTCTGGAGCCATACCAGCCAGTCCTCTTTCTTAATCTTATAGAGAGGTTGAGCAGCCATAGCGTTGTCGAAGAACTCAATGCCCACCTTCTCAATGCGGCCGTCTTTGATTACTGCCTTGAAGTCCTTCTCCGGCAGAGGAAGCGTGCTGCTTACTGCCATACAGCTGTTCTCATTGTCTATTACTGCCTCCATCACACGGCTTTCGAACACCAAGTCACCATGCATCAGAATGATGTCGTCATCCTTCAACGCATCTTTTGCGCAATAGATGCTATAGATGTAGTTGGTTTTGTCGTAAAGCGGGTTGTTTACGAAGGTGTACTTCAACGGGAGGTGAAGTTTATCACAGTAGTCTACTAGGACTTTGTCATAGTAGCCGGTGGTCATTACCACTTCCTCAATCCCAAAGGATGCGAGGATTCGCAGTTGTCTGCTCAATATCGTATTCTTGAACGATATTTCCGTCATGCATTTAGGGTGTTCGTTTGTAATAACACCCATGCGCGACCCTAAACCTGAATTTAGAATTAATGCTTTCATTCTTCTATCTTATTTCGATTATTAATCTTGTTTCTCTATTATTTCAACACATGCCTTGTAAAGCTTTTGCAGATTCCTGGTTCGAGACAGATTATCAATGGCAAATTCAAAACCATTTTCACCAATCCTATGCAACTCCTCATCTGATAACGAATATGCTTCCTTCATGGCGTTAGCAACTGATTCAGCATCTTCCGGTAGAGCTACCCAACCTGCATGATTATCTCGAATACACATTGCCGTATCACTCTCAGCATCAACGCTGGCTAACACAGGTTTCTTAGAAAACATATAAGCTGGAAGTTTGCTTGGGATTGAAGACATGGCATACCCTTTCTTCACTGGCAAGCACATTATATTCGCCTTAGACTGTGTTTCAGGAACCTTACCTGCGGGTACATCCCAGAATTCTATCAGGCAATCCTTATATGTTTTAGCCTTTTCCATAAGATTCTGTTTCGCAGACCCAGACCCAGCAACAACAAGCCTTACATTAGGTAATTGAGCATTTCTCAAAGCGTCAAAAAGCACTTCAATACCTGCAAGTGGTCCAACGTTGCCCATATACATAAAAGTAAAAGGAGCATCGCCCTTTGCTTCATTCTGATGAGCGTTAACATATTTTACGAAATCCCGCTCATCCTGCCAGTTCCTGATAGCCACAAAATGATTCTTGTCAATACCTCTTGTTTTTGATAAATAGTCAACCATCTTTTCTGAAATGGTATGAATCCTGGCAGCATTGCTGAGAAGATACTTATCTGAAGGTAGCAGTACTGCGTTAATAATCTTTTTGAGGAATGGGATGTTCGGGAATTTAGACGAAAGTGACTCTGGATAAACATCCTGAACGGGTGTGATATAGGGTATATTATATTTTAACGCCGCCTTTGCTATCATGTTTCGTCCAAACATGTGCCAAGGAGCATTATAGATAAAACATATTTCATCATGATGCTGTTCTATATACTTCACACAGCACCTCCCCATGTCATAACTTTCTCGCCCCCTCCCAATTAAAGAAGAGGCAGGATGCACATACGAATCTGTTTCAATTACCTCAAAAGGAAACCGATCACACGAGTACTCTGGAATCTGAAATCCCATTGGTCTTGATGGTTTGGGCCTAAGAACGGTCACCTTGTAGTCTTTTGATAGCTCCTGAGCCAAATCTTTCATTAAGCCAGCAGAAACCACAGGTTCCGGATAAAAAACCCCGGTTATAATTAATACTTTATTTCGTTGCATTATTTCTTCTTTTATTTAACAGTTCTTCATACAACTTTCTGTATTCATTGTATGTTAAATCCCACGAAAAACGCTTTGCATTCTGAAGACCCTGGCATATAACGTCCTTCCTCACTTCACTGTCATCAAGCATTTTCAGCTTACTTAGCAGTTCTTCTTTCGTTAGCTCTTGCATCATCAGCGGTGTATCTCCTATGACCTCTGGGATCGATGATGTATTTAAAGCGACAACTGGACAACCTGCGCTTTGAGCCTCTATAATAGGAATACCGAAGCCTTCATATGAAGATGGATATACCAAGCACTTTACAGAATTATACAATCTATTTAATTCTTTGTTTGATATACCTGTCAGTATCTTGTATCGCCCTCTACCCAATTTTTCATTAAACAAGATTTCTTCTTCTTGGGTCAATGGCTTTCCACAAAAAACAACTTTATAATCGGTGTCCTTAATAGAATCGACAAAAAAACGACCATTTTTGAAAGCATTCCGTCCGCCGACAAATAATAAATAATCTTTATATTCATCTATTTTATCTGTTGATACTCGGTAATCTTGGGATACCCCATTATATATAACATGAATCTTTTGAGGATTAACATCGGGAATAAACTTCAGCAAGTCCTTTTTTGTATTTTCACTAATACATATAACTGCATCAGCTTTCCTTATTGCACGATTTCTCTGCCATAAATGAAGAAACGCCCCTCGATGATTGTGTTTATAGAAATAGTCATATGTAAAGTCATGAATTGTCGTAACATTGATTGCATTCTTATTAGAAGATGTTCTATAGTATGAAGAATGAAATATAAATGGTTCGCTACCGATTACTTTGGGGTTTCTATATCTTGCAATGTTAAAACAAACAGGGTTCTTCTTGATTGTCACTACTTTAGAAAAATCAAGCAATTTCCAAAAGATATTATCTTTATTATATTCATATTCCAAGCACTCAATATTATGTGCTAATTCCGATTCAAAGAAACGAGACAAAACCTCCTGCCAAACAACAGAAATCCCACCCGCCTTCTGGAGCGAGAAAACAATATTGTCAAAAACTATACGCATACTGATCTAAGAAAATAATAATCTTATTATATTTGCCTTATGACTTCTTCTATTTTTATAGCTTCCACTTCCCAACTATGTTCTGTATTAAATTTTGATATCAGTTCTGTGTAGTAGGAATAATTATTTGCAATTTTAATAATTAAATTTGCAATATCTTGAATTGAATCCCTATTGGGATTATAATATTCACATATATGATAATCACCAGTTATTGTGCATATTGGCGATTGATTTGTTGATATAAATGGAAGACCTGCTGCAGGATATTCATAAATTTTATTGGGTGAACAATAAATGTTATTAAGCCCCTCCATAGGATAACCAACAAAGCCCAAATGACATTTTGATAAAAGTGGGAGTATTTCTGTGTTTTTTACTCGCCCCAAGCAATTAATTCTATTTTTATGAGGATGTTCTGACACTATTGCTTTCAAATGGTCGAAATCAGGCCCATCCCCAATAAAAGTAACCATGAAGTCTTCAGGCAAGAATTCAATTACATCCACCAACTTCTTCAGATGTCTATTGAAAGTTATTGCCCCCTCATACACAATCGTAAATTTATCACTTTTAACCGTATCTGTATTTTGATTATCAATAATTGGTATATTTAATATTGGAGTTGGTGTTACGTCGAGCTTATATGCTTTTTTCATAAGCCTAGATCTCTCAATATTTGCAGAGAATACAAGGTCTGCATTTTTTATTGCAACTCGTTCTAAAAAATAGAAAAGATAATAGCGAAAAGAAAATTTTTGTTTTTTTTCTGGCACATATAATTCATACGCATCATAAACTAACTTTGCTCCATATAGTTTTGACAATAAAAAGCAGGGAAAAGCAACATAATAATTATGAGCAAGAACTATATCTGGACGCAATCTTCTATATATCTTAAAGATATTTATCCAAAATTTAAACAACTTAGCATACTTTCCTCCTGTACACTTAAAAGTTATATCATTATTTTCCCTTTTTGCATCGATTACTTCAACAGATAGGGTATGTAGAGAATAGGATGACAATAGTGTTTTTTTAAACTTTGACGCTCTTGGGTCTGCCAATATATCGTCATAGACTACTGATAGAATTTTTTTCATATAGACAACAATCAATTCTTAGTTAATTATTAAATACTATCATGATAGTATATTATTTTTTTTCAATACAAAAAATCGAAGAATTAAATAAAGAAGTAATAACTTTAGGTAAAAAGGATAAATTGTTGTGGTACCTGCACGACCTAAAGTATAAGCCAAACATACTGAACAATAGATAATCAAAAATATCTCATATTTATATTTCAATAGTTTATAAACCGTTGTTAAGAAAAACGCAAGTATAAATGCATGTATCCAAAACAAATAGTGACCAAATATAAATATACTTTCTCCAACAATTCCAGGAAGTGCAACACTAAAACCGGGCGTGCCTCTAACATTACCTGTAAGTTTCTCGGTAAATATGAAATTAAAATAGAAGTCACTGTTATCTAATTTTAGAGAACCAGGCAACGGTAGATTGAAAATCCAAGAAAAATAAGAGGCAGCCAAATTTGAGTCAAAATTCCACCTAGATATATCGCTATATAAAATAGGGTATCGCGTCTCTTGGAAAAACAATAAATAAAAAATGTCATTCATTGATGTCTCAGACATATCTTGCCCAATGCGCCTATAAGAATATAAAACCAGTCCGTAAATTAACAGAGGTGATATAATTAACACTCCTATAAAGAGTTTCTTTTTATATTGGGGGTATTTTACACAGAATGCGATTACAATCATCATTGCCGCCATCATCATCACACCACGCCCGATATAGGCAGAAGCGGCATATTCTATATATAATGGAACTATCTGACATAAAGCAATTTTTAAAATACTATTTCGATACTTATACATGCATAACAAATAAAAAATATGCAGTAATATCATTAGATTATTGATTAATATTGTAGCAAGGCTCTCGTTTTCATCACCATTAAATTGTTCGTCTACAAAAGCTCTCAAATCCACTTCAGGAGGGGTTATTAGATTCATAATATTCCCCGAAAGATACAATTTCAACAATCCTAGGAATATATATATGAAAACCACATAGCCACCATATGAATCTATAATTGAAATAGCCTTAGATATACGTTTTTCGAATTGTTTATTTTTCTTTTCTTGGAGGTAATAATTATGAGAAGTTCTCTTAATCGTAAAAAAACAGCAAAAAGCTCCAAATAAGAACATATATATCACATACATGTATGTGTAATCAGCGGGGCACTCTTGCCAACCTGCGCCTATACCAGCATACACAAATATAAAAAACAAGAATGGCAAAAAATAATATCTCAACCCCTTAGGCCTGTGTGCAAGCCAAAGAAACGGGATTATTGTAGAGAGGCTAACAACTACAAAATTAGACCAATTATATTCCATTTTTAAATGTCATTTAAAATATTCATATATTGATCTGCAATATAAGCAGGATTGAACTGTCGGCCATAATCTTTGGGAATTAAAGAGTCATATACATGCTTATCCTTAATAAATTTCCCCAATGCTTCTGCCATATCATCAATATTGGATCCATCACATACAAACTGTTTTGTTTTTAACAAAAAGGAACCAGACGGGCTATTGAGGTTAGAATACCCAAATATAAATTTCCCATATTGGAAATATTCACACAATTTGGATGGAAAACTATTATTCCCTTCATCTAAGGGATCTATAAGAAGTAAAGCATCAGCAGATGAAACTTTCTTACTAATCTCTTCAGAGGACACAGATGGCTTTAAAATAATAACATCAGTGTTCTGGGAATTATAAATCCTTTGTTTCTCAACAGGAGAACACTCTCCATACAAAACAATCTCTAATTTTTCAGATAATTCTGTGATATTCTGTTTCAATATACTTACTGTTTCGTCTAAGCACTTTAAATTTCGTTTACCATGTACATTTCCACAATGAACAATTCTGATTTTTCTATTTTGATTATATAAAGCGCTACTATCACTATATGCAATATCCCTTCCACATAAATAAATCATCTTAATATGATTTACTTTATATCTCTTTTCCAATTTATCTTTTACTATTTCGTTATTTACAACAACAGCATACGACGTTTCAATAATCTTTTTCTCCAACTTTAAACGAACATTTATTCCTTTCGAAGATTGATGAAAGAATAAATTATCAGCCAAAGGATCATATAACACGGAAATGATGTTTAGAGAAAAGAATTTCCGTAAATAAACAGATAAAGGATAAATAGCATATGGTTCATATGTTAGCAATACTGCATCATATTTCTTCTTAAGAAATAGCAATTTAGCAAATGCAAGAAAACTCCACAAATATCTATCTAACGAGTATACTGGCCTTAAGTGTGGGAACAACTTCAAAAACACAGTATCCGCCAATGACAAGTTTGGCGACCAGACAGATAGTATGCCATCACAATTCGATGCAGAAGAATTTGACCTGCATAATATATCTATATCTATCTCCTTTTTTAATTCATCTAACAATCTGTGATTCTGAATGCTATCTGCAAAAAAGGGATAAGAATGATGATAAGATACAAATAATAAACGTTTCTTATTTTCTCTATCAAACATTTACTTCTCAACAAAATATTTAGTATAAAAACTTTTCAATCCTCCAATAATATCCAGTTCTTTTTGGAGGGAAACAAAGCATATAGTAAAAGAAAGTAATATATATATTAGTTTCATTAGAATAGAATACAATGTATTTAAATATTCTCCTACCCAAACTATTAACAAAGAGACCAAAGTAAATACAATGCTTTGAACTATTATGGATGATGAGGCATTTAGTTTATAACTTCTTTTAACATATGTAAGCAACATCAACATAACCAGCAAAGACATAACTAAGTATGATACGGCCAATCCATCCAAACCAAAATAATAAAAGCCGACTATATTCCCCATAAAAAACAAGCCATTACCAAGGAAAGCATCTAAAAATAGAAATGCCTTTCTATCTCCTTTTGCCAAAATGACATAAGAAAAAATCTGCCAAAGGACTCTAAACATTAAGGCAATTCCCATTAGTTGCACTGGGAGTTCAATCGAATTAAATTTTGAAGAATATAATATATTAACTATTAAATTTGGCACACATACAATTAAAGCAATAATAGGCATCATTATCAAATAAAAAAGCTTCATCTGGGTATTTATAATACTACAAGTTCCAGCTTTATCTTCTATTTTTTCGGATAGTCTTGGATAATAATCTGAAGCTAGTATTGCAATTAAGATTGTTATAAATGAATACGTACACGAATATGCAGCTTGATAATAACCAACATCTTCATTTGTTCCACATCTTCGTATAACTATATTTAGTATCATTACTAAAATTGACATAAAACTATTACTAACCATCAATGTTATACCAAGCTTAAGCACAGATAACATTGGGGCTTTTAATTCTTGGTAGTTAAATCCCTTCTTTACTTTTATCTTCTGATATCTAAAATAGAAATAAGTTCCACTTGAAATAGCACCACCAACAACAAGTACATAAGGGATAGCCTCTAATCTCCAATAATAATATAGTGGTACTGAGATGACTAATGCTATAATTGCACCAACAAGTGAAGATAAGGCAAGTCTTTTTGTTTCTCTTAATCCTTGTAAGATTGCCACCTCACCTCCTAGGATAGATTCAAATAACAGAAGAAAAGATACTATTACAAAACACCACTGATAATCAGGAGATTTAAAAACAAGGATACTTAGGCTTTTTGAGAAGAGAAGGCATAATACCACAGAAATGAGTCCTAAAAGAATAGACAAGTAATTAATCGACAAAAGAACCTTTGATCTATCATCTTCTGTTTTGTTAACGGCCAATTCTCTTACGCCACTTTGAGGCACGCCTAAGTTCGTAATTTGATATATGGTATTTACTGTTGTCATGAGAAGTGATTGTATACCTATTCCTGCTGGGCCAAGAAGTAGGGCCACAATCTTGTTCTTTATTAGTCCAACAAGCATTTGGAAGACCTTTACTCCTCCAAAAATCACATTTGTTTTTAGGACACTCCTTGACTCAGAATTATCAGACATGATTGAAAAAATTATTACAGGATGTATGGTATAAAAAGCTCTTGAATTACTTTAAGTATCATTCACTCCATTCTCTTATTCTTTGTTCTTCACTTCTTTTACAAACAAGTATCTGACCTTTCTTCTCACTGAAAATATAACCATCAAGTCCCTGAAGAACGACCTTCTTAGCATCCTCTGCATGAACTACGCAATTACTACATTCATAGAGTTTGATGTTACCTACAATACCATTATTACTCTCGTCCTTTTGCAACTTATCGTGCAATGAAGCCCAGTTGCCAAGGTCGCTCCAACCAAAGTCTGCAGGATGAGTATATACCAAACCTTCCTTAGATGCAGGCTCCATAACTGCATAGTCTATGGAAATCTTTTCGCATTGCGGGAATATTTCATCAACTTTACCTGTATTGGCTATTTTATCCATGTCTTCAGCTATATTCGGCTTATACTTGGTAATACAGTCCGTAATAGTTGCTATGTTCCATACAAAAATACCAGCATTCCACAGAAAAATGCCTGCTTCCAGGTATTTCTCTGCTGTTTCATGGTCTGGTTTCTCTTTGAAAGCTTCCACACCACAGATTCCACCTTCTACAACTTCCTTGGCTTCAACATAACCATATCCTGTCTCGGGTCGAGATGGCTTAATGCCAATTGTCACTATAGCATTTTTCTTTTCAGTAAATGCAAGCGCATTTTTTATCACCCTTCGGAATTCTCCCGGATTCATAACTACTGCATCTGCAGGCGTAACCACCACATTGGCATTAGCATCTTCTTTCTTGATGCTCCAGCAAGCCCAAGCAATACAAGGGGCTGTATTACGAGCTGCTGGCTCAGCTAGAATGTGTTCAACAGGAATATTTGGTAATTGTTGTTTAACAATGTCAACGTACTTTGCATTGGTAACAACCCAGAAGTTTTGCATAGGGCAAATGCCATTAAAGCGATCAACAGTGAGTTGTATCAAAGTACGTCCACAACCCAAAATGTCAATGAACTGCTTTGGATATTCTGGAGTGCTCAGTGGCCAGAAACGACTGCCAACCCCACCGGCCATTATAACTATATGATTTGCCATAATTAATAATTATTTCTGTGAGATATGAAGGAATCGAGTCACCTTTGAGGTGATACTTCTATCCATATTGTCTATAAACGCATCAAGGATACGAGTTTTACCATTCTGTGGTATAACATCAAAATCAGCTATTGCCGCCGGAATCAGAGTGCTGTTCCCTTGCTTTAGGAGAATTTCTTTGTCTGTGCTTCGCACGTGAACTTTGCAATCGCCTTCAATGCACATGGTGATAATAAAACTATCATATTTCTTCAAATCCCTATGGAAGGGTTTGGATACCTCCAAAACACGAACACTGAAATAAGGCGAGTCTATGATTTGAATAGCCTTATTCGAACTGTCTTCGTATTCAGTACGATAGTTATCAATCACATTATAATCCAGAGCCTGAGCTGCCAGTTCTGTATGCAACTCACGAGGCTTACCATCCATGCCAAGGCGGTTATAATCAAAGATTCTATATGTAACGTCAGAAGACTGCTGGACTTCTGCCAACAAGATACCACCACAAATGGCATGAACTCGGCCTGCCGGGAGATAAAAGACATCACCAGCTTTAACCTTATGGTCAGCTAAAACTTCTGTTATGCTTCCATCTTCTACTCTCTTTTGATATTCGTATGGTGATATTTCTTCTTTAAATCCAGCATAGAGGTGGGCACCTTCTTCAGCCTTAATGACATACCACATTTCTGATTTGCCCATTTTACCATGCTCCCGCATCGCCATCTCATCATTGGGATGTACCTGAATACTCAGGTCGCGTTTGGCATCAATGAACTTTACGAGCAATGGCAGTTTGCCATTGTACTTCTCATTCACCTTTTTGCCAAGTATGAGTTCTGGATATATGTTGATTACTGATATCAAGTCTTTACCCTTTAATTCACCATTAACTATAATGCTTGTGCTTGTTGGCACTGCACTCACCTCCCAGCTCTCGCCTATCGGTTCGTTAGAAGGTGTCAAACCTTTATATGGTTTTAATTTATTACCTCCCCACACCACTTCGTGTAAGTTTGGTTCAAAAAGTAATGGATATAATTGCATAATAAAAATAGGAAGAGATAGACACCGAAGATAATATATAACTATTTACGCGGTTCTATCATCAAATACTTTTCTTTTACTAGAACACCATAACTCCTAGTATATTTGATACAGTCTTCACATAGTGTCGTAAGATAAGTAATTTCTGTATTCTCTTCCTTTACAACAAGGACGGCGCGAATCTCGTTTTCACTACAAAGGCCATCGCAGAACTGATTCCAGCATTTCGCCTTTTCAAGCATATGGTCTTCCCATCTTTGTAAGTCTTCGCGGTCAGCGACACTCTTTATTTCTATATTTACTTCACTCATCTTTACTCTACTGTTACTGACTTTGCCAAGTTTCTTGGCATATCAACATTCAATCCCTTGCGAACAGCCACATGATAGGCCAGCATCTGGAGAGGAATAACACTGAGAAGTGGTGCCAAGAAATTCAACGTCTGCGGCACCTCAATAATCCAATCGGCAATGGCACGAACTTGCTCATCGCCCTCTGTTACCACAGAAATGATACGACCGCCACGTGCCTTGACTTCCTCCATATTGGAGACAATCTTCTGATACTGCTGATGGTGGGTGGCCACAAACAGTACTGGCATATCTGCATCAATCAAGGCAATCGGTCCATGCTTCATCTCAGCAGCAGGATAGCCCTCAGCATGGATATACGAGATTTCCTTAAGTTTCAAAGCGCCCTCCAAGGCAACAGGGAAATTCCAACCGCGTCCTAAATACATAAAGTTATGAGCATATGTAAATATCCTTGCGATTTCTGCGATTCTATCATTTTGCTCTAATATCTTTGTTATCATGGAGGGTATCTTGGAGAGTTCCTCGGTGTAATGGGAGAAGTCATCGTCGGAAAGGAAGCCCTTCTTATGGCCCAGAGTGAGCGCCAGCATAGTGAGAACCGTCAACTGGCCGGTAAAGGCCTTGGTAGAGGCCACACCAATCTCAGGGCCAACATGGATATAGGTTCCAGTATCTGTATTACGGGCAATGCTGCTGCCTACGGCATTGACAATGCCAAAGACGAAGGCACCTTTGCTACGTGCCAGTTCGATGGCTGCAAGGGTATCTGCTGTTTCGCCACTCTGAGAGATGGCAAAGACCACATCATCAGGGTTGATGACGGGATTCCTGTATCGGAACTCACTAGCATATTCTACCTGCACTGGCATCTGGCAGAAGGTCTCGAAGAGTTGCTTTCCTATCAAGCCAGCGTGCCAACTGGTGCCACAGGCCACAATAATGAACCTGCGGGCTTTAAGCAGTCTGTCGCCGTAAAGGCTGACAGCAGAAAGGTGTATGCCGTACTGGATATTCTCAGGTTCAATCTTCAAACGCTTGTCCATAGCCTCCAAACGCCCACGCATACAGTCTTCAAGGCATTTGGGCTGGTCGAAGATCTCTTTGAGCATGAAGTGAGGGAAGCCCCCTTTGTCGAGCATATTCAAATCAACATCAATCTCTGTGACATCAACATCAATGTGTTCTGCTTGAAGGTTGGATATTTCCATCTCCTTACCTCGCTCTATCTTCACAATCTGCTCATCGTCAATATACACCACATGGTTAGTGTATTCTGCTATAGGCGTTGCATCAGAGGCAACGAAGAACTCACTATTGTCTTCACCAATTCCAACTACCAATGGGCTGCTCTTGCGAGCTGCAATCAGCGTGTCAGGCTGGCGTCTGTCTATCAGCGCAATGGCATATGCGCCAATGACCTTGTTGAGGGCATAACGAACTGCTGAAACCACATCACAATGGTGCTTGAGCTCAAAATATTCAATAAGCTGTACAAGCACCTCAGTGTCTGTGGCACTCTTGAAGGTGTAGCCTTTGGCTTTAAGCTGGTCACGCAAAACGGAGAAGTTCTCGATGATGCCATTATGCACCAGAGCCAAGTTGCCACTCTCGGAAAGATGGGGATGTGCATTAATAATAGAAGGTTCACCGTGGGTTGCCCAACGTGTGTGGGCAATGCCTATGGTACCTGTACAATCCTTATCCTTTGCCACCTCTTCCAAGGCAGACACCTTGCCTTTGGCCTTATATACGGCTATTTGCTGGTGGCTGTCGCCCAAAAGGGCTACACCGGCAGAATCATATCCACGATATTCTAGTCTATGAAGACCTGAAATCAATATTGGGTAAACTTTACGTGTTCCTATATATCCTACTATTCCACACATAAATCAAAACATCCTATTTGCATCAATACATGTTTGATACGCAGCATCAACAATTATCTTTATTTCTTCACTCGAAACGTTGGTGGGGTAATATTTTTTCAACAAGAACAGACTGTTCAGTTTCAGTGTAAGGATTTATATTGTAGCTTGAAATCGTGTTTATTGTATCTCATTTAACTGTTTCTCTATCAAACTGCCAAAATAAGAGGCACCATTATAGTCAAACCAGATACAACGATTCCTTATGATTTCTTTAAACAAAACCACTGCATTCTGCTCACTAACAATTGTATTCTTAGGGTCTGCATACTCATTGAAGAAAAGCAGAACCTGCTTTCCATCCTTCAGGCCTTCATCAACCAGTTCCTGATTCTCAAGCCTATTGCCAATGATTCCAACAAGGACATCAGCAGTCTGAGCATCATCTACTAGCATATACAGTTTGCCAGCAGATTCGGCATTCGCTTCATTCCAGGTTTTAATGGTCTCCTTAGCAGCATAAACTTCTTCCATCATGCCACTCAAAGAAAGAACAACTATTTTATAAACTATTGCATTGAACATTGTATTCTATTGTATTTTGCCGTTACATATTATAAAGGGCAGGATGAACAGCACTTGTAGGAACATACCGTCCAGTGCCCGCCTACTGCCTCACGGCAGTTATATGTCCTACCTTACCTCGTACCGATCTACGGCTTCACCATTCAATGCTCTAACAATGCGGTTGCAAGCCTTGCCATCACCATAGGGATTCACGGCCTTGGACATCTTTTCGTAGGCAACTGCATTATCAAGAAGCGTTGATACCTCATTCACAATGAGATCATGATTGGTGCCAACAAGATGGACGGTACCACTCTTTAAAGCTTCTGGGCGCTCTGTGGTATCGCGCATCACGAGGACGGGCTTGCCCAAGCCAGGGGCCTCCTCCTGAATGCCGCCAGAGTCGGTGAGCACAACCGTTGACTTCTCCATGAGGTAAACGAACTCCAGATACTGGAGGGGTTCAATGAAGAAGAAGTTGGGGCGGGTCAAGTCCTCTCCAAAGACTTCGTGAATAGGTTTGCGAACGTTGGGGTTCAAATGCATGGGATAGACAAAGTCCACATCGGGATACTTCTCACTGAGGTCTTTCATAGCTGTTACCATAGAGATGAAGCCGTCACCGAAATTCTCTCTACGGTGGCCAGTTATCAAAACCAGCTTTTTGCCTCCATCAAGACGGGTAACATCATAACCCGCGTTCTTGAGCACATTGATTTGCTCGTCGGCCAAAGCCTTATCAGTCTTCAGCTTATCCACCACCATATGGAGGGCGTCAATAACGGTATTGCCAGTGACAAAGATCTGTCCGTGGGCCTTTTCTTCCTGCAGGTTCTTCTCACTGAGGGGTGTAGGGGCAAAATCGTAAGTGGCAATGCGGCCAGTAATCTGGCGGTTCATCTCCTCAGGCCAAGGGCTGTAGATGTTATGTGTGCGGAGGCCTGCCTCCACGTGACCTACAGGAATCTGCTGGTAGAAGGCTGCCAGTGCAGCAGCTGTGCTGGTGGTGGTGTCACCGTGAACCAGCACTACATCGGGCTTGCACTCCTTGAACACATCGCGCATACCTGTGAGCACACGGGCAGTGACGTCGTAGAGATCCTGTCCCTGCTTCATGATGTTCAGGTCGTAATCTGGCTTCACATCAAAGATGGTGAGCACCTGGTCCAGCATCTCACGGTGCTGACCTGTTACACACACTATAGTTTCAAACTCTGTAGGGTGCTTCTGGAACTCCTTCACCAGCGGGCACATCTTGATTGCCTCTGGGCGTGTTCCAAACACTAACATTACTTTCTTCATAACTATTCTTACACCAAGTTAGGTATTCCATTTAATTCGTTCTGTATATATTCGAGGCTAGCAATTTTTGCTTTTGTCTCTTCGAGATTCAGACGCTTCGTGTTATCTGAATTAAACTCCTCAATAGTTGCGCGTTTCACATCACCCTCCTTGAAGTACTTATCGTAGTTCAAATCACGGTTGTCAGCTGGTACAGCATAGAAGTTGCCCATATCAATAGCCTTAGCTGCCTCTTCCTTGGTAAGAAGCGTTTCATACATCTTCTCTCCGTGCCTAATTCCAATCACCTTGATCTCTTCCTTCTTACCACCAAACAGCTCGCAAACAGCTTCAGCCTGAGTCTGGATGGTGCAAGCAGGTGCTTTCTGAACAAGGATGTCACCATTCTTGCCGTGCTCAAAGGCAAAGAGCACCAAATCAACAGCTTCTTCAAGGCTCATAATGAAGCGTGTCATCTTGGGCTCGGTCAGGGTGATAGGGTTGCCCTTGCGGATCTGGTCAATCCAGAGAGGAATAACACTGCCACGGCTGCACATCACATTACCATAACGAGTGCAGCAGATCTTGGTGTCACCGCTCAAACGGCTCTTAGCCACAGCTATCTTCTCCTCAATAGCTTTGGTGATACCCATTGCATTGATAGGATATGCTGCCTTGTCCGTGCTCAAACAGATGACACATTTCACGCCAGCATCAATAGCAGCATCCAGCGTATTGTCCGTACCAATCACATTGGTCTTCACAGCCTCCATCGGGAAGAACTCGCAGCTGGGAACCTGCTTCAGGGCGGCTGCGTGGAACACATAGTCCACTCCCTTCATAGCGTACTTCAGTGTGCTCTTGTTGCGCACGTCACCAATGTAGAACTTAATCTTGTTGGCTACTTCCGGCATACGTGCCTGGAAGTCGTGACGCATATCATCCTGCTTCTTCTCGTCACGGGAGAAGATGCGGATCTCTCCTATGTCGGTCTTCAAAAAACGGTTAAGTACTGCGTTTCCAAACGATCCTGTTCCTCCAGTAATGAGGAGGACTTTGTCCTTAAATAAGCTCATTGCTATATCTTGTTTAAATTATAATCACTATTATTTTACCGGTTCGAAATAGGTGTCCGGCTTATTGGGATTGAATATCTCGTTACAATACATTACCGTGACGAGGTTTTCTGTTTCACTGAGGTTGATGATGTTGTGGGTATAACCAGGCAGCATGTGAATGCATTGGATATTGTCACCACTCACTTCAAACTCAATTACTTCATCGGTACCTAACTTACGTTCCTGTATCAAGCC
>JAEEGK010004734.1_pt1 | contig 33184 bp, 27 predicted proteins | sample 8958771 | NCBI WGS metagenome assembly JAEEGK01 (sample SAMN16246547, study PRJNA631951) | gut metagenome | biome: gut microbiome; feature: rumen; material: SC-attached | host: Bos | place: Iran: Karaj | collected 2018-10 | reverse complement strand
GGTCCGTTTGAATTCTATAGTGGTCGGCCGCTCGTAGCTCATGATCGTACGGTTGAACCGATTACAGAAAAATAAATTGTTCGGTACCGAATGATAATATACTTCTAATCAAGTCTGGTATCAAGATGATATCATGAGCACACTCATAGTTTACTCAGGAGGCAGCAACACAACCGCTGTTGCCGAATATATCGCCGAGAAGACCGGCGGCAAAGCAGTGGCCGTAGAAGACGCTTCCAGGATCGATCTGAGCTCCTACGACAAAGTCGTCATTGGAACCAGGGTCAGAGCCGGAAAAGTACCGGCGGACATCTCCGAGTACGTATCCAAGAACAAGGCCGTCATCGACAGCAAATCCCCTGCGTTCTTCCTGTGCTGCCTTTACAACAGCGAGAAGGGGAAGAAGCAGCTCGAGAAGATATCGTCGGAGATCGGCATTTCCAAGAGCATCTACATCAACAAGGGAAAGAAGACGATCAAGGAAGCCGGCAACCCTGTCGACAGCTTCATAGCGTCCCTCTGAACTGAACCTGCCGCCCGCCAGGTAATCGGAGGGTGGCACTCTTTGATTCTCAGACCCTTCTCAGCACGAATTTGAAGACCTTGCGCATCTTGCCGTTCTTGTCTGTCTCGTCTACGGTCTCGGTCCTCTTCACGACCACTTTACCATGGAACACGTAGCAGTTGGATTTCTTCTTCACGAAGAGGTAGATGTTCTTGCCGGTGCTATAACGAAGGAAACGGTTCCCATAGGTCAGCTCCTGGTCCCCTTCCAGACCTTCTCCGGTATAGATGAAGACGCATCCTCCGTCCCTGTCAGTCTCCCATCCAATCCCATCCTGGTAGACCCCTGATCCCATCGACAGGAGAACGCAGTTGTCATGATGGGTCCTGATGCCCCTTATGAAGGCGCTCACGCCGAACGCGTCCGAGATGGTCTTGTTGTCGTAATCGTACCCGACGCAGAACACATGCTTTTCGGTCTTGAAGACGCTGTTCTACGCGCCGCCCGCTCCCGGGATCCTCTCGTCGCGCGTCCCGGAGACGTGCTCCCCATAAATCCATTTCCCGGCAACGGTCCTCCCGTCGCTATAATACATAGTGCCTTCGCCATGGGGGACACGATTCAGAACCTGGCCCTCGTAATAGTCGTCGTTGTCGAAGCATACGGTATCGAAAACAGTCTTATCGAAGTCGGGATCCATTAAAATCGAGGATTCCTATAGTCCGAACATAACGGCTCTGCATGCTCGCTTAAATAAGAGTTTCCGACCGCTCGATTGATAGGCCTCGTATATCCTGAAAGGTTATGACTGAGCGACCGTCCGATCGGAGACGATGCGAAGCTATCAGGATGCTTTGGGATCGGAATCGGCTCTGCGCGTGAGCTCCTCGCGATGCTGGTCACCTCATTCGCACATCCCGTCAAGGATCGGGATCAGAGACCTTCCGGCATCGGTGAGGGAATACTCCACCTTAGGCGGGATCTGAGGATACATGATGCGTACGATCAGGCTGTCGCGTTCGAGCTCATGCAGCGTCGTGCTCAGAGTCTTGTCCGTGACCGACCCTATGTACCTCTTCATCTCGTTGAAGCGCACCACGTCAAACTCCATCAGGGTGTAGAGAACAATCATCTATGCTAAACGGCCTAGAGATTTTCCTCAGGACGACCGAATTCAGCGTTTTTGCTTGGAATACATAGTCAGAACACCGAGCTAACTGCGATAGAATCAAAAATATACGCCCCTTAATATTCGCAATCATGAGCCCTACGTTCACGCTAGACGACATTCCCCCCGACGAGATATACGTCCTCGACACAGAGACCACAGGACTGGACGGGGCGCCGATGGATCTGGTTCTGGACATAGGGATATGCAAGGTCAGCCTCCGCGAAGGCACCGTCGAGGACTGGTACAGCTCCGTCCTCGGATACGACGTCGAATGGTGGGACGACCGCCTTCTGAACTCCTGGATATTCCAGAACTCGGACCTGACGGTGGACGACATAGCGTTCGCCAGGAAGTCCGCCATGCAGGTCATAGACGAGGTGAGGAGGCTTCTGAAGGGCAAGAACGTCACCACCTACAACACAGTCTACGACCTCGGGAAGTTCCTCTACCAGGAGCCTTGGAGCATGAGGGGATGGTTCAACGAGTGCACCGACATCATGAAGGCGGCGACACCGGTGTGCAAGGTCCCCAGCACCCGCGGCTACAGCGACTACCAGTATCCCAGGCTGGAGGTGGCTTACGAGAAGATAACCGAGGGAGACCCCGCCGGACTCCACGGGAAACAGGACCACAGAGCCCTCTCCGACGCGCGGGCGGCCTCCTGGGTGATGATACAGATGTTCAAGGACGGAACATACCGCCCGTAAAATCAAGAAGTTTTTAAGCAGAGCCTGTAATGACAACACAGGAGTCGCACTAGCTGCGATCATCCAGGATTAGGTTGAGAAATGGCCGACAGATACTGTCCTTACTGCGGGGAACTGGTACCTTCCACTTCCCTGACCTGCCCCAAGTGCTACAAGAAGATCCCCAACGTAAAGCCTGAGACGCGCTCTTCGGAAGGGAGCGGAGGCTCTTCCTCCAAGAGCTCCGGAACCAAGACGAAAGGAGGCACCAGCGACGGGATAGCCCTCCTTCTGGCTATTATCCCCGGGATCTTCGGCATACTCGGACTGGGAATGATCTACAAGAATCACTCGTCCCGCACGGGAATCATATTCCTCATCTTGGGAATACTGACGTTCATAGTGATGCTTCTGATATTCTCGTCCTCGATACCGATACTCAACATCCTGTTCGCGATACCCTTCGGCATCATATACGGGCTGCTGTTCCTCGGGAACATCTTCCTGACGATTTCGTCGAGAGTCTGACACCGGCTTTCAGAAGAGACCGGCGCGGATGAGGGCTGAGAGAACCGAAGCCGACATCTGCGCCCTCTCGAAAGCCCCTTTTCCTTCCCCGACGCCTGCTATGTCGCCGGGGCACATTATATCATAGGCCTTGCGGAGAGGGTCCACGTTCTCGTCCTCCAGAGCCACAGCCGGGGCTGGAAGGAACCTGGACATAGACGGGTAGAGGGTCACCAAGCCGTTGAGGTTCCAAGGCTCGTAGCAGAGGTACGCCCCGAACGTGCTCACGTTGAACGAGATGCATTCTGCTCCGGCGACCGCATCGATGACACGATCGACGACATCGTCCACCTCGCTGCCCATGTACAGGGTCTCGGCGTTTATCCCGTACATGTCCGAAAGGTGATCCAGAGACTTCTTGCCGAGGTCGAGGGGATCCTCTTTGATCGATTCCGAGAGAACCGTCTCGTAGAAACCGGTCTCGGTGTCGACCTTGCAGATTGCTATCTGCACTACCTTTCCCCAGGGGAGGCCTCTGGGATCCGTCTCAGCGATCTCCGTTACAAGGATGCCGTCCATAATCACCGTATGCGGAACTTGAATATCCATATGACGGGTGTATTACAGTCGATTTACTATATTCGAAGAACGATTAGCCTACCATGCGGCGTGTGAAGACCATTGACGAAATCTATTCGGAAGTATCGGACTGCTCTTTGGTGGTGACGAACGACGTCGCCCTCATGACCGCCCTCAACGCCAGGGTGGACAAGCCGATCATAGGCTCATTCGCGGTGACGCCACAGCACATCGCCAGGATGCTGTCTTCCGAGATCCTCGGGAAGCAGGTCATGAGCGACATCGCCCTCGTGACAGCCATATGCGACGACACCGGCCTGGACTTCCGCATAGTCCACGGCGAGGTCATGAACATCCGCGAGATAAGGAGATACACCGCAGACGTCCGCAAATATCTGACCACGCGCTCCGCCAAGAAGGTCTACGACTCCTTCGAGAGCCTCCCTACGCTGGAGAGGGTGATGGCTTCCTTCGATGCCAGCACCAACGGATTCTTCCTGCATCAGAAGGGAGAGGTCGCTGTGGTCGGGGTGGACCTGTTCAACGACCTGGACAAGCACTTCATCCCTCTGGATTTCAGGGACGTCGACATCTTCGCGTACGGCGAGGAGTACACCATCAAAGAGATCCGCCAGGTGGGAAACGACAGGCAGATAGCCGAGAACGTGGCGGACCTGATCACCAAGGAGAACGCCGACGACTGCGCCATTGTGCTGGACGCCAGCGGCCAGATAGCCGATTCCATAAGGTCCGCCCTGTACGCCAACGGGATACCGTTCTACAACCGCCTGGAAGTGAGGGACCTTGCGCAGATACGCGACTATCTCCAGTTCGTCACCCTCGCGTTATCCTACGAGACCCTCCGCGTGAAGAACGTCAAGGAGCTGTTCTCGAACTACAACGGGTTCTTCGTGAAAGGGGTGGAGAGCTACCTCCTGGGAAGGCTGGACCCTTCCGACATGAGGAGCAGGGCCGCGGAGCTCAGGGGCCTCATGAAGAACATCCGCGACATGACCTTCGGGGAGCTCAGGGACGCCCTCTGCGACAGGCGCGCCAGGATCCAGGTGGGGATAGTCATCATCGACCTCGGCATCAGGGACGAGAAGATCTCGTCGGATCTGGTGGGCAGGCTTAACTACGCCGTGGAGAACATATCAGACCTGCACCACAACGAGGAGGTCCCCATAGAGGAGAAGAGCGGAGTGCTCCTGGCGGACTGCAAAAACTCCGTCTTCGTGGACCGTCCTCTGGTCTTCTACGTGGAGATGGACCACAGCTGGGACGTCCAGGTCGCGGGGAAGAGGTACATCGACTCCGAGGACGAGACGGACAGGAACGTCAAGAAGTTGACCGCCCTGATACAGCAGGGGGAGGTCCGCGTCTACATAGTCAACAGCACCAAGAACGGGAAGCCGGCGCGCCCGGCGATGGCTTTCGACGAGATCGTCGGGAAGCCCGCCCAGAGGTTCGACGACATCTGCAGCAGTCTGGTGAACGGCAGATGGTTCAATCCTGGAAAAGAGGTGCGCACAGAGAGGGGCGAGGAATGCCTGGACGTTGCCGGAAGGATCGTCGGGAAGTTCTCCAAGTCGGCGTTCGACGCCTACTTCTGCTGCCCTCGCAAATACTTCTACAAGAAGCTGATAAACCTGCCGGATGAGACGCACACCGAGTTCGGAAACCTGGTGCACGAGTTCGCCCAGCTGTACATCTGCTATCCGGACGTCGTCCAGGAAGTAGGGTTCGAGAACCTCATCGACATCGTCTCGGACAGGTACGCCGGCCTCTCCACGCCTCTGATGACGAGGCTGGACCATGACAGGATCGCATGCGCCATGCGCAACATAGCGAAGTACATAGACGCCAGGATTGACAAGGACGTACCGCTAGACCACCCCTCGGACGAGGCTTATGGCAACAGGTTCTTCGACCGCTACGGGCTCGAGTACTGGAGCAGCACCAGCGAGGTCGGGGTCAGCTCCCGCAAGCATCCGATGTACGGCAAGTTCGACGCCTTCTCCGACGGACTGGTCCTCGATTACAAGACCGGGAAGGCCCAGACAGGGAAGGACATCTGCAAGAAGATGGACACGGACAAGCCGGACAAGTACCCCGAGTTCCAGCCCATCCTGTACACTATCCTATCCAAGGAGACCGGAGGTAGAGGGGAGATGGAGCTGTTCTACGCCCTGGCGAACGACACCGACTCCCTGGACGACTCCTACGACATAAACAACAGCGTACGTAGGGTACGCATCCTGGAGGAGAACCTGTCCGAAGCCATGAGGCAGGACGCCATCCTGGTGAAGAACCTGGTGGCAACGCTAGCGAAGGATTTCAAAGATAAGGTGCTGACGCTCCTGGAGGCCATCTCGCAGAGCTACGGGAACACCGTGCCCTCCAGATGGAAGGAGGACGAGGTCATCATCCAAGCGGTCCTGAAAGCCATGAACATGAAGGATGGCGATACGAACAGGAAAAAGGTGAAGGGCGCTATAGGAAAGGTCGCCAAGGAGCTGATGGGATTCATGATCAGCGACGAGAGCGTCGTGGAGATCCCGTTGAATGTGTGCAACGATTTCTAGGACATGCTGGAGAGGATGCACGACGATGCGGTGAGATACGCATGCACCAGCTATCCTGCCGAGCCCAAAAGCGACTGCAAGTACTGCGAGTACTTCCCGTTCTGCACCGCGGACATAGTCAAGATCGAAGAGGAGGAGGATGAGGAATGAGCGAGCTGAACGAAGCCCAGGCGAAGATAGCGCAGCACTCCGAAGGGCTGCTCGTGGTGGACGCCGGACCTGGAACGGGGAAGACCCACACCATCGTCCAGCGCTACGTGAACATCATCTCCAAGCCGGATGTCAGACCGGACGAGGTCATGCTTCTGACCTTCACGAACAACGCCGCAGACGAGATGGAGGAGCGCATAAAGGTGAAGCTGATGTCCATCGGCAAGTCCAGGATGAACAAGGACGTCAGGGCGATGACCTTCGACGCGTTCTGCCTCTCCGTCGTGATGGAATACGCGGAGGGCGTGAGCGACTTCTTCGGCTTCAAGGAGAGGCTGTCGCGTTCGGCCAGGATGGAGACGAACGAGACCTTGAACAAGCAGTACTTCGAGAGGTTCTTCGACGAGTTCAACAACAGCCGCGGAGAGGACTACGGGGACTCCGCGGTGGTGCTCTCCCAGAAGTCGGACGACGTCATGGACCTGCTGTCCAGGCTGATGTCCAAGGGGATCATGCCGCTGAAGAGGGGCTGGTTCGGCATAGACGCCGAGAAGACTGTCAGGGGAGACCTGGTGGCCTTGAGGGAGGCGCTGACCGAGCTCAACCAGCCGGTCGCCAAGAAGACCAAGGTGACCGACTCCATGGCCAAGAGCATACTGGAGAAGATCAAACCCGAGCTCCGCGAGAGCGACTTCCCGGACATATCCATCATGCAGATATCCGAGGAGGACCTGGATTCCGCCGCGATGGAGGACAGGGAGGAGCTCATCGGATACATCCACGACATCTATCTGGCCTTCATCCGCAGGAGCATCATGGACAATCGCCTCACCTTCGGCCTCAACGCCATGTTCGCCTTCATCCTCCTGTACAGCGACGAGAAGGCCAGGAACGAGAACAAGTTCAGGTACCTGATGATCGACGAGTTCCAGGACACGAACGCCAACCAGCTGATGATCTGCCTGATGATCCTCTCCGAGCCCAACCTGTGCGTGGTCGGAGACTGGAAGCAGGGGATATACGGGTTCAGGTACGTCTCCACCGAGAACATCACCGACTTCGAGAAGAGGACCGTGCTGTTCAGAAGGTTCCTCAACGACGACATCATGAGGGTCCGCTTCAGCCTTCCCGAGACCACCAGGATCCCGCTGAAAAAGAACTACCGCTCGTCGAAGCAGGTCATCGAGCACTCGTTCCACTGCCTCGAGCTCAAAGGCACGGAGGATGACGAGATCGACAGGACCTACCTGGGCAAGAACGTGCTCACGCAGGAAAGGACCGACATAGGAGAGGACGACACCGAGGTCAGGTTCGTTAAAACCTCCCCGGTGGACGAGACCACGGACGTCATCAGATGCATCAACGAGTACCTCTGGTCCGGGAAATACGAGGTCGTGGAAGGAGATACGCGCAGTCCAGTCAAGAGGAAGGACATCGCCGTCATATGCAGAACCGCCAGGTGCTGCCGCATGGTCTACGAGGCCGCCGTTAAAGAGAAGATACCCGCCTACCTCCAGGGGGACGTACAGGTCATGTCCACAAGAGAGGGGAAGCTGGCACTGGCCTGGATACGCTACGTGAACAACGAGCGCGACGAGAGCGGATACGCCACCATCATGGCCGACATGGGCTATCCCCTGACAGCCATCAAGCGGGTCAAGGAAAACTATGTCGAGAACATCCCGCCGGAGATCGACGCCCAGCGCAAGGAGCTCTACAGGAAAAGGCGCAGGGTCACCGACCTTCTCACGCACCTGTTCTCGTTCTACAACCTGGACAACGACATCACCCATGCGATCGTGACCATCCTGTCGCAGGCGCACCGCAGCTCCCTGATGACCTTGTCGGACCTAGCGATGCTCATAGACGAGGACATCCGCAACGGAACCTCCTACCCGGTTGAGGGGGACATCAACAGCGACGCCGTCACCATCTTGACCATGCACAAGTCCAAGGGTCTGGAGTACCCGGTGGTCATCATCCCGTACATAGACACGTCCATCATGCCGCCTGTGGTGAGGAGCACCAGCGAGCTCCTGTACGACGACATTTACGGCATCAGATGCGTCGAATCTGTCGGAAGGTTCGGCGGATACTCCAAGATATGCAAATCATGGAGGACGGCGCTAGTGAATGGGGTCCTGAAGAAGGACTACAGCGAGGAGAGGCGTCTGATGTTCGTGGCTATGTCGCGCGCCAAGCAATACGTCACCGTGATAGCCGGAAGGCCTTCGTCATTCATGAACGGCATGTACAACGGAGAGGGGGATTCCATATACGATGTCAAGATCCCGCCTGAGGCCAGCATGCAGCCGGTGGCGGACAAGCCCGAGGTCACCGGATACAAGCCCAGAAGGAAGAAGCTGGGGGTCCACGAGATCCTCCGCCTCAACACAGGGGACGGATGGGAGGCCTCCGAGGACTGCGACGAGTTCTGCAGCAAAGGGATGCAGTACGGAATTGACGTGCACGAGGACGCCGAAAGGATGTTCATGGGGCTCCCGCTCCAGAGGGACCTCCCCGAGCACGCCGAGATAAAGAAGGTGCTGGACGCCACCTCCGGAGCCGATCTCAGATACGCGGAGAGGGAGTGCGGCCTTCCGTTCAATGACCTCGACGTCACCCTGAGAGGGGTCATCGACCTGATAGCCGTGTATCCGGACAGGATCGAGATCCACGACTACAAGACGGACGAGGTGGACCGCTTCGAGGAGGAGTACAAGATACAGCTGTCGGTGTACGCCTACTCCGCATCCGGCTTCTACGGCGGCAGGAGAGCCGAATGCTTCATCGACTACGTCTCGCAAGGACGCTCAGTGAGGTTCGACCCCGTGCCTTTGGACAGGATAAGAGAGAGAATCCTCGAAAGGATAGGATGAATCCTCCCGAATTCCCAAAGCGCGTCTAAGCGATTTCGTTAGGTTATATATGGGATGACGAAATCGAGACCGCATGAGAGGCCTCACGTCGGAAGAGGTGAAACAGGAGATCGCCGCAGGCCACGTCAACGACTCGGAGGTCAAGACGGGCAGAACGTACACGCAGATACTGATTAAGAACGCTATAACCCCGTTCAACTGCATCCTGTTCCTTCTGGGAGCGCTGCTGCTGCTCTGCGACGACATTGTCAGCGCAGTCTCCGCGACGGGCATCATCATAATCAACATCTTCGTCTCCACGATCCAGGAGATGAAGGCCAAGCGCAGGCTGGACAAGATCGCCCTTCTGACGCGCCCCAAAGCCACCGTGCTGCGCGACGGCGAGGAGAAGGTCATCCAGCACAACGAGCTGGTCCTCAACGACGTCGTCGTCCTCCGCGCAGGCGACCAGGCTCTCGTCGACGGAGAGCTTCTGGAATGCAGATCGCTGGAGATGGACGAATCCCTTCTGACAGGGGAGTCCAGCAGCGTCAGGAAGGAGCTCGGGGACCAGATCCTGTCCGGATCGGTCTGCATCGCCGGAGAGGGGTACTACAAGGTCACCGCGTTCGGAACCGACACCTACGCCTCCAAGCTCCTGTCCAGCGCGAAGAAGATGAAGGCCAAGAAGACGCCTCTCGAGATGGAGACCACTTCGATCACCAACATCCTCATGGCTATCGCCGGATTCCTCATGGTGATCTCCGTCGTGGTCGAGATCCTCATCAGGCACAACTCCTGGGAGCATACCCTCCAGCTGTTCGTCGTCTGTCTGGACATAGTCCCGATAGCCCTGTTCCTTCTGATCACGCTGACATACATGATCGCGGCCGTCAGGATGGCGGACAAAGGGGTTCTCCTCCAAAACGCCAACTCCGTCGAGTCCCTGAGCCATGTGGACACCGTCTGCATGGACAAGACCGGCACGATCACCACCAACAAGCTCAAGTTCGAGTCCTCTGAGAAGTTCGCAGAAGACGCCGAGCACCTGGTCTCGATGTTCGCCACGGCCACCGGGAGCAAGAACAAGACCGTCATCACCCTTCTGGAGAAGTACGGGGAGACCCCCTGCGAGCTCCTGGAGGAGGTCCAATTCGTCTCCAAGAGGAAGTTCAGCGCCGTGAGGGTGAAGGACGAGAGCGACGAGCATTCTCTGTACATGGGCGCATGGAACGTCATAGGGCCCCACTGCGCCCAGTCCGACAGGATATCCCAGATAATAGCCGAGGAGTCCGCCAAAGGCCTCCGTACCGTCGTCCTATGCGAAGGGAAGGGGCCCCTCTACGAGAACGACGAGCCCGTCATTCCCGACCTCGAGCCCGTCATGGCCATCTCCATCAGAGACGAGGTCAGGCCGGACTGCAGAGACACCATCGAGGTGTTCCTGGAGAACAAGATGGACCTCAAGGTCATATCCGGAGACGACCCCGCCACAGTCGACGCGCTGTTCTCCCTTGCCAACATCCCCGGCAGCAGGAAGCTCATCACCGGAGCAGAGCTGGACGCTCTCGAAGGCGAGGAGAAGGAGAAGGCCGTTCTGGAATCCAACATATTCGGAAGGATGAGGCCCGACGACAAGGAGCAGGTCGTGGAGATCCTGAAGAAGAACGGACGCTACGTCGCCATGATAGGGGACGGAGTCAACGACGTCAGGTCCCTGAAGGCAGCCCAGGTCGGAGTAGCGCTCGAGAGCGGCTCCAACGCGGCCAGAGGGGTGGCGGACATGGTCCTGGTCAAAGACGCGTTCTCCGCGCTTCCCAAGGCCCTCATTGAAGGCCGCAAGACCATCTCCGGAATGAGGGACATCCTGAAGCTGTACCTCACCAGGAACTTCGCCCTCGCGGTGATGTTCATCACGATCTACCTGGTCCTCGGGAACATTCCCCTGGTGCCTATCCAGAACACCTTCTACGCGTTCATCTCCGTGTCGGCGATAGCGTTCTTCATGACCCTGTTCGCCAAGCCGGACAATAACAAGAGCCTGATCCTGCCGGACGTGCTGAAATTCGCGATTCCGTCCGCGGTATACATAGCGCTGTTCGGACTGGCGATGTACGCTCTCACATGGGTGGCCATATCCAGCGGCAGCCTCAACCCCGACTTCGAGTGGATGGCCTCCGTAGCAGGATTCGACGACGTCGAAGAGCTTCTGGATCATCTGTCGTGGTCCGGATCCGAGGTCGAAGAGATCTGCGCAAGGTCCTCCCTCGTCCTGTTCGCCACGCTGGCTGGAATGGGCCAGATCCTTCTCGTCTGCCCCCGCTACAAGTTCCTGTCGCTAGACGGAAGGGTCAACAAGAGCCTCGTGCCGCTATTCGTCATCGGGCTCCTGTCATTGACGCTCTTCGCAGGATACTACTGGTTCCCGGGATTGATGGTCTGGCTCGTCAACCTCGTCATATTCCCCCTGGAATACTACGCTGTGCTGGCCGTCATGCTGATAATCTGGTTCTTCTCGGAGAGGTTCATCCTGAAGCGCGGATTCTTCAGCAAGATCTCCGATTTCTTCGAGAGAAGATACGAGAGGAAGCTCCACGAGGAATACACCAAGAACTACGACGAGGACGACTACAGGACGAAGAAGATCTGACCAGGCGGATAGCAACAGATATAACCAGAATACGCAGATTCCTGGCGCATGGAAGATATCGAACGCAAAGACCTGAAGGTGCTCTGCGCACTATGTCTGGCATCCGGATTCTTGGACATAGTGACAGGGCTGTTGGTTTTCCTGCCTCTTGTCATCATAGGGGCAGCCTTCGTGGTCGTGGCCATAGGCTGCAAGAAGCTGTCTCGGGCCGCATGGTACGGCGGTCTCGCCGTCTCGGCCATCAGCATAGCGGCCACTCTCCTGACGGTACCTTTCCCGCTCGGACTCGTTCCCCTCGTGTTCGGGCTCCTCGTCATCTACTATCTCTTTAAATCCGATGTAAAGCCTCTGTTCTTCATAGAGATATGAACCTGTTGGAACGTTTGGGGCTTCGCAAGCCGAAGAAGACGGAGGATCCTCCGCAAGGATCCAGCAAGACGGACAAATTGATCTTCAGCTGCGGCTATAGGCTGGGCGGGGGCATGGAAGGGGGCCACGAGTCCTACGACCTGTGCAAATACGAATCCGGTCGCAAAGAGCTGACGTACAGCCGTCAGAGATACAACGGGGACGAGGTCGTTTCCGGCGAGATGGAACCGTCCGAAGAGCTCATCGATAAGATCCTCTACATCTACGAGATGGCCGGAGTCAAGGATTACGGCGAGCTGGAGAAGAGCGATCTGATAGCACTTGACGCCCCGTCGGTATCGATATGGTTCCTCGTCAACGGTAAAGAGACCATGATCTCTGACTCGGATGTGATTCCTGAGCGTGGAAAGGGGATAATCAGCTCCATACAAGAGACGTTCTACCACTATGTATTTAAGTGAATGATGAACGATTACGGTAATCAGGAGAAAGAAGATGGGTTTGCTGGACAACATCAAGAACGCCGTCAACGATGTGGTCAAGACGGCGCAGGCAACCGGGAAAACAGAGGAGATCGTGTTCGATCACATCCCTGGATCTCTGGAGGAGTTCACCGCTCTTCCGCAGGCCGAGATGGCGACTCCCTTCGAGACCGCCGCGCTCACCGTGCTGGCTCTGAGCACCTATCCAAAGGACAAGGACCTCTGCTACGCCATGCTGGACTATCTCAGGGGAGCCCGTCCCATGAACAACGTGGAGAGGCATCTCATCGCCGACCACTTCACCCAGCAGAGCTACGTTCCCAGGTCGTACTTCCAGGGAGCCATCCCTGAGAACGACTACACTCCCACCGAGCCTTACACCGTCCGCGTCTCCGACGACCAGATGTCGTACGTCAACAACGGCCATGCGACTCTCAACCTGAAGTCGAGCGGAGCCGAGAGCCCCAGGAAGATCAACCTCCGCAAGGGCGAGGACGACAAGTGGTACCTCTGGGAGCAGTTCCTTCTGGTCGGAGTCGAGGTCCCGCCAGAGAAGAAAATGGAAGAGCGCATCTGAGAGTGATACGCTCGAATGGCGTCTCGGAGCGGTCCGCCCCAGGACAGCCAGCTCATTTTCTGAGCATGAACGACGTGCAGGTGGCGGAGGCTATGAGCTTGCCCTCCTCGGAGAGCACCTTCACGGCGTACACCTCGAGCGAGCGGGACCTGTTTATCGGCACCACTTCGGCCGTCAGCTTCCCGGAAGCCGGCCTGTAGAACTTCACCTCGGTGCTCTGACCGGTTCCGTCAGCGAACATGTTGGTCGCTATGGCGAACGTGTGGTCTATGAGAGTGTAGATGGCCGCACCGTGGCCTCTGCCCATGCTGTTCATCATCACGGGCGTGAGCTCCATCGAACAGACCACGCGGTCCTTCTCGATCCTCTCGATCTCGACCCCCATGGCCCTCGCGAACGGCGCTCCGTACATCGCCATGACCCTGTCCGCGTATTCGACGACGTCGTCTGCCATCCTGGTCTTGAGCTCTTCGATATCCATGCCCCCGCACCATGATTTTAGCTATTAATACAATATCCTGGTGAACCGTACAAATATTAAAACCATGAGACGATAGCCCGCCGATGTCCGAAACGGTGACCGTCTCACAGCTTAACAACAGGGTGAAGACCCTGCTGAACCATGCGAGCGTGAGGGACATCTGGGTCTCCGGAGAGATATCCGGGCTCAAGAAGTACGCTTCGGGACACTATTATTTCACTTTGAAGGACGAGAAGAGCTCCGTCGCCGCCGTCCTGTTCTCTAGCTACCGCGCGAACATGTCCTTCGAGCCCAGAGAGGGCGACAAGGTGGAAGCCTTTGGACGCGTGGACCTGTACACCCAGAGCGGGAAGTACCAGTTCGTGGTCAACGCCATGAGACATTCGGGAATCGGAGAGCTCTACATCAGGTTCGAGGAGCTCAAGAACAAGCTGAAGGACGAGGGTCTCTTCGACGAGTCCAGGAAGCGCAAATTGCCTCAGTATCCCAGAAGGATCGGAGTCGTCACCTCCCAGAGCGGAGCCGTCATCCACGATATAATCACGACCTCTGCCAGCAGGTTCCCTGCCGACATCTTCCTGGCGCCGTCGCAGGTGCAGGGGGAGGGGGCCGCCAAGACGATCGTAGCGGGCATAGAGCTGCTCGATCGCTTCGGGGTGGACATCATCATCGTCGCGAGGGGAGGAGGCTCCCTGGAAGACTTATGGCCGTTCAACGAGGAGATCGTCGCGAGAGCCATAGCGGCCTCGAAAACCCCCGTGGTTTCCGCAGTTGGTCACGAGACCGACTTCACGATAGCGGATTTCGTATCTGACATGCGCGCTCCAACACCGACCGGAGCAGCTGCCCTGATTCTCAGGGACAGATTAGAGACAGTCTCTGAAGTGGAGTCCCTGATGCAGCGCGCGTCAAGGTCCCTGGAGCAGAAGTCCGTATCGATGGAGGAGCGTCTGGACAACATCAACAAGAGGATATCCCTCCAAGCGGCTATAGACGGCCTCTACGACAAAATGATTCATCTGGACGAGATCTTCGACAGGGCCGACAGGGCTATGGACGTCACCTTCGAGAGGGCCCACAACCGCGTTGACATGGCAGCGAACAAGATGTCCGCAGGGCGCACCGAGGATTGGATCGGGAACAAGGCGAAGTCTCTGGACGATCTGTCAGCTCGCGCGATCAGAGCCCTCAGGAACAGATCGGAATCGGCCCTGGCGAGATACAGCCTGGCATCCGCTAGGATAATGCCCAGCAGCATAAAGGCCGACATGGACGCCAAGGGCATGAGGGTGGATTCCCTTCTTGACAAGGTGTCTGCGACCGTATCCGACAGGATAAACGTCTGCAGGACGCGCATGATAGCGATAGGCTCCAGGCCGGACAAGGCCATCGGAAGCATCACGGAGAGGTCCACGGCCCATCTGGAAACGGCCTCCAGAAACCTGGAAGGCCTTAATCCGCTGAACATCCTCAGCAGAGGATACGGATTCATAACATCGGCGGAGGGAGACGTCCTCACCTCGACCGGATCGATGTCGAAAGGCGACAGGGTGACCATCCACATGAGGGACGGCTCAGCCACCGCCGAGATCAAGGACAAGGAGATGAAGAAATGAACGAGGAAGAAAGCGCGAAATTCGCCGAAGAAGTCAGCAAGATGTCGTTCGAGGAGAGCATACAGCAGCTCGAATCCCTGGTGGAGAAGCTCGAAGCCGGTGGAACGGACCTCGACCAGAGCCTCGAGATATATGAGAAAGCTGTCGTGCTCAGGAACCACTGCAAAGAGGTCCTCGACGACGGCCAGAGGAGGATCAAGAAGATCCTCGAGACCTCCAACGGCATCACCGAGACCGATTTCCAGTGATTTATCGCGGGAGGGCTCAGCGGTCCGTCAGGTCCTCGAGCCTTCCCTCGATGTCCGTCGCGATGGCGTCCAGCTTCTCCTTCATGTCGTCGTCGGCGTCCCATAATCCCCTGTAGACCGCTTCCTCCAGACGGTCCAGCATGTTCATCATGGCGTAGGGATTCTCCTTCATCACCCATTCCCTCGTGGCCTCGTCCAGGACGAACCTGTTGGCCAGAGACTCGTACATCCATCCGTCTATGACGCCGGATGTCGCGCTCCATCCCATGACGTAGTCGAAGAGCTGGGAGATGTCCTGCGCTCCCCTGAACCCGTGCCTCTTGAGGCCTTCCAGCCACTTGGGGTTGTTCACCTTGCTGCGGAACACGAAGGCGCATTCCTCATGGAGCGTCCTGGCTTTGAGATTCTCCGTGTCCGAGGAATCCCCCATGAAGGCCTCTGCGGTTCCTCCCGATGCCTTGACCGCGGCCAGCATTCCGCCCAGGAAGTCGTAGTCGTCGTCCATGTCGAAAAGGTCGTTCTCCCTGTTGTTGTGATTCTTCACCGCGACGTCCAGAGAGCCCATCCTCTTCCTGAACTGGGAGGGCATAGCCTGTCCGTCGCAGCCCTTGCCGTAGCCGTAGCATCCGTGGTCGATGTACGACTCTCCCAGGTCCTCGACGGTCTTCCACTGGCCGTTGGTGATCAGCGTGTTGACACCGCATCCGTAGCGTCCGGGAGCGTCTCCGAACACCCTTATCTGGGCGTCCCTCCTGGCCTGGTCCTCAGGGATTCCGGAAAGGACAGCTTCCAGCACATCCTTCCTGAGATTCGCTGCAAGAGCGTTGTCCTCGTCCGACTCCTCCAGTGTGGAGATGGTCTTCACGCCTTCGTCGATCAGGTATACCAGATTGGGGAACGCGTCGCGGAACAGCCCGCTTATCCTCAGCGTTACGTCTACCCTGGGACGTCCCAGCTCGGACAGAGGGACCACCTCGAGGCCGACGACCCTGCCTCCGAACTCCGTCCAGACAGGACGAAGGCCCATCAGCCAGAGCACATAGGAGATGTCGTCTCCGCCCGTCCTCATGGTGTCGGTGGCCCATACGACCACTCCGACAGACCTGGGATATGCCCCGTTGGACTCCACGTACCTCTCGATCATCTGGTCGGCCATCTTGCAGCCTATCTCCCAGCTGGAGGTCCAAGGGATCCCGTCCGGGTCTATGGAATAGAAGTTGCGTCCGGTCGGGAGCACTCTGGCTCTTCCGCGGGTGGGGCATCCGGACGGCCCGGGCTCCACATACCCTCCGTCCAGAGCCTTCAGGACGCTGGTTATCTCGTCGCCCGTCCTGCCTATCGCCGGGATCAGGAAATCCTTGATGAAATCCACGACCGGAGCGGTGCGCTGGCCTGGAAGCTCTACGTCCTGGCCGTCCGCGATGCATCCGATGATCCTGCGGCATTCGGCATCGACCTCGTCCACCAGATCTCCGTTCAGACGGCCTTCTGTGGTCCCCGAAGGGTCCTGAAGAAGGCTCTGGAAGTCCAGCCCCATATCCTCGGCGACGGCCCCTCTCATAGACTGGACGCCTCCGTTGGAGTTCCTCACCATGCTGTATACGGATTCCTTGAGAAGGTCCCCCTCAGGAGCCTTGCCCAGGATATGAAGTCCGTCAGCTATGAGGGCGTCCTTCACCTCGACCACATAGTCGTAGATGTCGTCGACCCTCTCGGCCACGCCTTCGACCGTGTCTGGCAGGTCCAGATCTGAGCCCATCTCCATGGCCTGGACTATCTCGAAGATCTTCTCCTCGGCCTTCCTGACGCTCTCCTCCATGTTGGTAGCCTTGGCGCGGAGCCTCAGCTGGATGGCCGATTCCAGTTCGGAGATCTCGTCATAGGTCTCCGCCCTGGTCATGGCAGGTACCATATGGGTGACGACAGCGGCATATCCCCTGCGCTTGGCCTGCATCCCCTCTCCGGGGTTGTCGATGATGTACGGATAGATGTCCGGAAGAGAGTCCAGCGTGGCGTCCGGGAAGCAGTCTCTGGACAGTCCGACGCTCTTTCCCGGGAGCCATTCCTGGGTCCCATGGGTTCCCACGTGGATGACGGCATCGGCTCCGAATTTGTGCTTGAGCCATCTGTAGAAAGCCAGGTACTGATGGGGCGGCGCGAGCTCGGGGTCGTGGTAGACGGAGGCGTCGCACTTGCCGCGGTCGGGCTGGAATCCCACGAATATGTTCCCGTTTATCAGCCCCGGGATCAGCATGTCGCCGTCTATGACGTGAACGTTCCCCGGAGGCTCGCCCCATCCCTCTTTCAAGGCCCCTGAGATGGCCTCAGGAGCTTCCGAGAGCCACCCCTGGTAGTCGGATGCCTTTATCCTCTCCGAAGCCCTGCGGCGTATCTCCTGGTCCGAGAGCCATGTGTTGTCGTTGGTTATACCGTCAAGGAGCCTGTCGGCGAGCTCCCTCCCGTCCTTGGGGACCCAGTCCAGGGTGTAGCCCTCGGAGGCCATCGACTGGAGGAGGCTGGCCACGCTCTCCATGGTGTCCAGGCCTGAGGCTCCTCCTGCGAGGTCGTTCCTCGGAGGGTACATGTACAGGAGTATGGCCGCCTTCTTCTCGGACTCCGGCTTCCTCCTCAGATTGGCCCACATGTATGCCGTATCGGCCACCATGCGGCATCTGTCCTCGAGGGGGATGTACTTGCGACGGCCGTCGTCCATGACCTCGTATCCTGCGATAGGCACCGTGATCAGCTGTCCGTCGTACTCGGGTGAGACCACCGCTCCGGCTATCTCCGAGCCGGTGAGCCCGTAGACGCTGTCCTTCCACTTCTTGGCGGTGCCGTACAGATGGATCGCCTGAATCACCGGAACGCCCAGCCTGGCGAACATATCGTCGTCGCAGGACTGCTCGAACACGTCGGCCCTCGGCCTGAGCGTCTGGGAGAATCCCATCGTCTGGACGACGCAGTCAACCAGCGGCTTCCCGTCCTTTATCAGATATCTGTCGATCAGAGCGCCAATGCCCATAGAGTTAACGGCGTCGTCAGGATATGTCATGGTGAAGATCCCTATCGCATCTGCGCCGCGGTCGCGGAGGGCTTTCAGCATGCCGTCCACGCCCCCGCAGTTCTTGGACACCCAGAACCTCTGGTGGAAGATGACGCAGATGCGCGGGCGATCCTGCTTCATGGAAGCGACCGCCTCGTCTATCTCCAGATAGCTCTCCTCCAGAGTGTATGCGCCCTGTGCTGGCAACAGCAACGGCTCCGGGATCTCCACGTCGACTCCGTCGCATGTCTTGAGAGCCCATAGCAGGAGGGACCTGTAGTTCTCGTCCCCTCCGGAAGCCATGAACCTGGTTATCAATTCGAAGTCCTCGTCCGATCCTAGGAAAAGATCCCTATGCTCGTCGGTGACGCGAACCTCGCTGTCGCACATCAGATAGGTGTTGATCCTGCTGGATTCCACCGTCCTCTCGAAGGCGGCGAACCTCTTGAAGTAGGTCACGTCGCCATGGACCCTCATGAACACGATGTCGCTGTGGCGGACCTCGTCCAGGATCCTCTCGTTGAACAGGATGTCCGAGTCCATGTCGCAGGAGTCGGCTCCCACGATCTCCACGTTGTAACCCTCTTCCCTGAGGCCTCTGGCAGCGTCGTCCATGACATGCCCGTGATTGGCTCCTACCGAGATGCAGACGGCTTTCATTTCATCCTCCTATTAGGTGTTAATACCTTTAATCCATTCCGTCAGGGACGGTCGGTGAGGTCCTCCAGCTTCTCCTCTGCCTCGTTCCAGAGCTCTTCCAGCTTGCGCCTCATGTCGTCGTCGGCCTCCCACATCCCGCGGGATATGGCTTCGTCCAGACGGTCCAGGATCTCCGCCGCGGCGTAGGGGTTCTCGCGCTCCATCCAGTCCCAGGTGTCCTTGTCCAGCAGATATTTCTCAGCGATGCCGTCGTACATCCACTTGTCCATGACGTCCGAGGTCGCATCCATTCCGAAGGCGTGCTCGATGACGTTCACCATCTCGGCCGCTCCGCGGTATCCGTGCCTCTTCATCCCTTCGATGTACTTCGGGTTGAGGAGCTTGCTGCGGAAGACGAACTTCATCTCCTCCTCCAGGCTTCTCAGCTTGGTCTTGTTCGGATCGGAGCCGTCGCCCATATAGGACACGGCATCGGCGTCCCCGTAAGCCTTGACGAAGGCGTTCATCCCTCCGAGATACCCGTAGACGTCGTCTATGTCCAGCAGGTCGATCTCCCTGTCCGGCATGTTCTTGACCGTAGCCGACACCTTGGAGAACCTCCTTACGAACTCGTCCTTCATCGACACCCCGGAGAAGCCCTTGCCATAAGCGTAGCTGCCCCAGGCGACGTAGGAGTCCGCCAGGTCCTTCACGGTCTTCCAGTTGCTGGATTCTATCAGATGGTTCACTCCGGGACCGTAGGCTCCCGGCGGGCATCCGAAAATCCTCACGGACGAGCGCTTGCGGGCCTCGTCGTCTGGGATACCTTCCCTGATGCGCTCCGCCAGGTCCTTCCTGAGGTTCGCGGCCAGAGCGTTGTCCTCGTCCGACTCGTCGAGGGCCATGACCATCCTCGCGGCGTCGTCCAGAAGGTCTATCAGGTTGGGGAACGCGTCCCTGAACAGGCCTGTTATGCGAACCGTCACGTCGACCCTGGGACGGCCCAGCTCCTCCAGCGGGACGACCTCCAGGCCCGTGACGGTAGGTCCGTCCGGCGACCATACCGGCCTCACTCCCATCAGCCAGAGGATGTACGCGACGTCGTCTCCGCCGCTCTTGAAAGTGTCGGTGGCCCAGATGATGAATCCGATCTCCCTGGGGAATCCGCCCTTGTCCTCTATGTGGCGCTCGATCATCTGGTCTGCCATGCTCTTCCCGACCTCCCATGCCGAGCGTGTCGGGACAGTGTCCGGATCCAGACCATAATAGTTCCTTCCTGTGGGCAGTATGTGGACCCCTCCACGGGTGGGGGCGCCGGAAGGCCCGGGCAGAACGTAGCCGCCTGCGAGCGCGTCTAAGGCAGATCCGATCTCCCCTGCGGTCCCTTTCAAAGCTGGGTAGACCCTGTCGCAGACGAACCTGACGGCCTTCAGAAGCCCTTCCGTGCTTCCGGGGATCATCTCCCTACATGTCTTCTCCGCCTCGTCCCTGTCGAATCCCAGGGTGCGTATGCGTTCGATAAGCTCGAACGTCCTCGCATCAACTTCGTCCAGGTCGTCCTCCGACGTCTTCCCCATCGATTCTGCCACGGCGTCCCTCAGAGACGGTACGTCGCCGTTAGCCAGCCTAGTAAGCGAATAGACGGATTCGGTCATCAGCTCGCCCTCGGGCACGCGGCCGAGGATGTGCAGTCCATCCCTGATCAGGGCGTCCTTCGCCTCGGTGACCAGGTCGTGCAGCTTCCAGATGTTCTCCTTGAGGTCGTCTATGCTGGACTCGGGAGTCAGACCGATGTCCTCCAGCAGGTTTTCATCCGCTGCTGCTTCCAGAATCTCCCTCAGAACGGCGTCCTTTCTGGGCGCGGTGCCTGCTCCCATAGCCACGAGCTCCTGGATAAGCGAATCGATCCTCATGAACCCGTCGTGGAGGCCGGCGCGGGTCATCACGGCGTTCAGATGCCCTATCAGGACGGCTTCCGAGCGCCTCTTGGCCTGCATGCCCTCCCCGGGATCGTCAATCATGTACGGGTAGATGTTCGGGATGGAATCCAGGACAACGTCCGGATAGCACTTGCCAGACAGCATCGAGGTCCTTCCGGGCAGCCATTCGAGGGTGCCATGGGTGCCCATATGGATCACGGCGTCGACACCGAAAGACCTGTCCAGCCATCTGTAGAAGGCCAGATACTGGTGGTGAGGGGGCAGCACCGGATCATGGACGAGCTCGTCAGCGCCCTCGCCCCATCCTCTGGGCGGCTGCAGGGTGACGATCACGTTCCCTGAGACGAATCCGGGCACTATCATCCTGTTCTTAGCGGATGCGATATATCCGGGGGCGTCTCCCCAGCGCTCTCTGATCTGCCCCTTGTTGAATTCGGGAACCTTGTCGAACCACTCCGAATACTCTTCGGCCGATATGGCGGCTGGTGCCTTCTCCACTATCTGGGAATCGGTCCAGTTGCCGAAATCGTATGTGACCCCCGACAGGATCCTCTCCATGAGGGCCTTGGAATCGTCGGGAACGTCTCCTAGCGTGTATCCGGCGTCCCTCATGGCCTTCATGAGCTCCACCGTGCTCGCGGGAGCGTCCAGAGGTCCTGCGTTCCCTATGCGCTCGGAGCCGGGGCTCACCTGGTACATGATTATGGCGACCTTCCTCTCCGAGGGCTTCTTGCGTCCCAGCCTGGCCCATCCTGCGGCCAGCTTGCAGACATGCTCCACCCTGTCCGGGATAGGCTCGACCCGCTTCATCTTGCTCTTGTTCTCTGCGTAGGGGACGCCTATGATCTGGCCGTCGAGCTCGGGCCAGCACACCATCGCTTTCAGGTCGCCCTTCACAGGCCCGTCGGCGGATTCCTCGTAGTCGGGGAGCCTTCCGGAGTAGGACATGACCTGTATCGCCGGAACTCCCAGCACCGTCTTGAAGAAGTTCAGCTCGGGCGGGACATCAGCAGCCCCTGTTATCGAGATCAGCTGCGAGAACGGAGAGCAGACCAGAAGGACGTCGATGATCGTCCTCCCGTCCTTCTTGAAGTACTGCTCCGCGATCTCCGAGGAATGCCTGTTCTCCGAGGAGGATCCGGCGGAAGGGGTGTAGAACACGGGTATGACGTCCAAGCCGTTCTTCTCGAGGCGCTCTATCAGGAAGTCCACATGCTGCATGTTCCCGTACAGCCAGAGGTTCGAAGGGAACATGATCCCCACGACGGCGCGGTCGCCCTTCAACGAATCGAGATAATCCTCCTCGGAGACGTCTATCGGGAACCCGCTGTGGTATATGCCGTCTGACCTGTTGACGATAGGCTCGGGAACGTCCGCTCCTGTCCCTCCCAGCATCCTGTAAGCGTAGAGGAGCAGGCCCTTGTCGTTGTCCCTCCCCTTCATGTCCGCGTATAGGCACAGCTTGAGGAAGTCCTCGTCCTCTCCCACGAACAGGTCCTTGTACAGGAGACGGACCTCGGGGTTCTTGGAATGGAACAGCACCCTGCCAGTGCATTCCCTCAGGACCTTCTCGTAGTCCTCGAACCTGCGGAACTTGTACGGGTCCGCCATGCATCTGATGAGGATGAAGTCCGCCTCCAGGCTCTCCTCCACCAGCTCGCGGTAAACCAGAGGGTCGGATTCCACCACGTCGTGGTTGTATCCGAAGACCGTGAGATCTATGCCCTGCTCTGAGCGGATCTCTTCCGCTAACTCAGGAAAAACGGTCGCATCCATAGATTGGATGGAAAGGCAAACGAACCTCAACGGCAGCACTCCCCTCTCGCAGTCAGACGTCCCATGTTATCGAGGGTCCATGCGTTTGGTTTATATTAATACGGATATTACATCCACCCTGTAATCGGAGGAATAACGTGAGTCGCGTTTCCACTGTGTTCCCATTCGTCGATATCGTAGGTCAGGAAGAGATGAAGAGGGCCTTGATTCTCAATGTCATAGACCCGGGAATCGGGGGCGTCCTGCTCAAAGGAGAGAAAGGAACCGCCAAATCCACCTCTGTGAGGTCCCTGGGCGGAGTCCTTCCCATGAGGAAGTCCGTGAAGGGCTGCAGGTTCCATTGCGATCCTCGCGACCCGGATTCCATGTGCGAATCCTGCAAGAGCCTACTGAACGGACCCGGATTCGAGACCGAGGAGGTCCCCATGGAGGTCGTCGAGCTTCCTCTGGGAGCCACCGAGGACAGGGTCGCCGGCACGATCGACATCGAGCACGCCCTGAAGACCGGAGAGAAGAGATTCGAGCCGGGAGTCCTCGCCAGCGCCAACGGGAACCTGCTCTACATAGACGAGGTGAACCTCCTTGACGACCACATCGTGGACATGCTTCTCGATTCCGCCGCGATGGGAGTCAACTACGTCGAGAGGGAAGGCATCTCGTTCTCGCACCCCTCCAGATTCGTTCTAGTAGGAACCATGAACCCCGAGGAAGGGGACCTCAGGCCTCAGCTTCTGGACAGGTTCGGACTGTCGGTGGACATCAAAGGCGAGCACGACCCCAAGACAAGGGCCGAGATCGTCAGGAGGAGGCTGGCTTACGACGACGCGCCTGAGAAGTACGTTGAATCCCGCTCCGAAGAGACGGAGAAGCTCCGCTCCCGCATCGTGGATGCCAAGTCCCGCGTGCGCTCGATCGCCATCGGCCCAGAGGTCCTGGACGCGGTGGTCACGATAACGTCGCATTTCGGCATAGACGGGCACAGGGCGGACATCGTCATGATAAAAGCGGCCAGAGCCAACGCCGCCTTCGAAGGAAGGGACCGCATCATCTCGGACGACATAGTGGCCGTAGCAGGGCTCGTCCTCTCCCACCGCATGAGAAGGCGCCCGTTCGAGGACTCTTCCATCGACCGCGAGGAGCTCGAGAAATGCCTGAAGGACATCTAAGCTATCCTTTCTCCGCCGTCTACGGCATGGAGGCGGCCAAGAACGCGATAAGATGCGCCATCTGCAGCCCCGGGATCCGCACCGTTCTCATAAGAGGGCCCTCCGGTTCGGCCAAGACGGTGCTCTGCAGGTCGCTCGACGGCCTCTCCGGGAAGAGATCGGTCAACATACCCTCCGGAGCCGACATCGACAGACTGTTCGGTTCTGTGGACATGGAGAGCCTCCTTGACACAGGCGAAGCCCGCCTGGAGAAAGGCCTCATCGCCGAAGCGGACGGAGGATACGCCTTCGTGGACGACATCAACCTGATGGACGAACGTCTGTCCGTCTCTTTGCTCGACGCCGTCACCTCAGGAACCGTCCGCACCGAGCGCGACGGCATATCGGACGTATCGGCAGTCAATGTTGTCCTCGTGGCCACCATGAACCCCGAGGAGCGCGAGATGAGCGACCATCTGCTGGACCGCTTCGATATCTGCGTGAGCGTCGCTCCGGACGACGAGACGGAAGCCAGGAAGGAGATCGTCGCCCGCCGCATAGCATACGAGGACTCCCCCAAGAATTTCAACCAATCCTACGAAGAGGAGCAGGAGAAGGAGCGCAAGGCCATCGACGACGCCAGGAAGATCATACCGCTGGTGAGCATCTCGGACGAGCTCCGCCTCATCATCGCCGAGCTCTGCGACAAGGTAGGCGCAGAAGGCATACGCGGGGATATAGCTGTCACCAACACCGCGATAGCCTTGGCGGCCCTCGACAGGCGCGATTCCGTCACCAGGAGCGACGTGGAGCGCGCCGCGGCCATGTGCCTGGTGCATAGACGCCGCTACGACCCCGAGCCCCCTCAGGAGCCTCCTGAGCCCGAGGAAGAGGATCCTCCGGAAGACCAGGAGCAGGAGCAGAACGAAGACCAGGAGCAGGAGCAGAAGCCACCTGAGAACAACGATGACGATCAGAAGGACGAGGAGCCCCCCGAGGAGAACGACAAGGAGCAGGACAAAGGAATCGACCTGCCCCGCATAGACGACATGATGTTCGAGGTAGGACGCCAGTTCAGGGTTATAGACTATCTCGGAAAGGGGAAGACCTCCGTCAAGCCGAACAGCAGCCGCAAGGGACGCCGTTCGGAGTACGAATGCACCGGGACTTCCGGGAGGCAGGTCTCTGCCAGGATTCCTGAAGGCAAGACCCGCGACATCGCCTTCGCATCCACCATGAGGGCCGCCGCCCTGTCTCAAAGGGGAAGGGAGCCCGGCTCCATGCGCATTATCGTCGAGGACAGCGACATCAGGGAGAAGGTCAGGAGGGCCCGTACAGGATGCACCGTGATGTTCCTGGTGGACGCCAGCGGCTCCATAGGGGCCAGAAGGAGGATGTCCGCAGTCAAGGGAGCCGTCCTCTCGATGCTCAAGGACAGCTACGTCAAGCGCGACAATGTCGGCCTTATGGTGTTCAGAAGGAGGACGGCGGAAGTCATCCTGCCGCCCACCCGTTCCGTCGAGTACGGATACAAGCTCCTGGAGGACATCCCCACAGGAGGAAGGACGCCTCTCGCCGCCGCGATGATAACCGCCAGCGACTACATGACCTCCTATTCCAGATCCCACCCGGGCGAGAGGTGCTACATCGTCCTGATGACCGACGGCAGGTCCAACGTCCCATACATCGAAGGGAAGGACCCCAACCAGGAGGTGAAGGACCTGGCGGAGACCCTTGACGTACCCGGAATCCAGTGGATCGTGGTGAACACGGGGAACGGATTCAGGTTCTTCGACAGCGCCTCCGAGCTGGCATCCCACCTGGGTGCGCTATACTTCAACCTCGAAGAGCTGGATGCCGATGCTCTCGCCACGAGCGTGCGCGCAGCCGCCAACCTAGGATGAGGCCCCGGATTCCCTCCGGGACGGAATAAAGAAAAAAGGGCCGTGCTGGCCCAGGAGTTTCATTCCGCCGTGTAGACAGCGGTCACTATGACGGTGTCGTCTTCCTTGGAGTAGTGCCACTCGCCGGTGAATCCGGGCTTCTCAGGGACCTTGGGCACGACGGAAGGGTCGTCCTCGACGGTCATGACAGCCTCGGCGTACTTCTCTCCGTCCACGTAGAAGATCATGTTGTACTCGATCGGCTCGTAGACAGCCACTACATCCGCGGTATCTTCTCCGGTCTCAGTATACTCCCACCTTCCGACATAGTCGTCCTTGATGGGAACAGGAGGCAGGGACTCGAGGTCCGCATCGGAGGCCAGGTCCTTCTCCATGTACTTCTTTCCGTCGACGTAGAAGGTCACATGGTACCTCTCCCCGTCGGACTCTCCGAGGGGGGTGTACACCGCGTCCACCCTTGCGGAGTTGCCGTCGATGACGGTGTAGGCCCACTGTCCGGAGAAGCCTTCCTTCTCGGGAACCGCAGGGAGAGCAGTCTCGCCCAGCGCGGGGCACATCTTCATCTCGTTGTACTTGACGTCGTCCACGAAGAACACGATATCGTATTCGGTAGGGGTGTAGACCGCCTCCACCCTCACGACGCCGTCCTTACAGGGCTCGTACTGCCACTCGCCGTCGTAGTCCTCCTTGTATGGGACCTCTGGGGCCTGGAATCCGGATTCTGCGTCTGCCTCGGCCTCGCAGACCTTGACCCCGTCGGCGAAGAACTGGAGCTTGTACTTGATGGGAGTGTACATGGCATCGATCCTGGCCGCGTTGCCTCCCATGACGGTGTAGGCCCACTCTCCGATGTAGTCCTCCTTCTCGGGAACCGCAGGAAGGTCGATGTCCTCGTCGGTGGCGACCTTCATCTGCGCATACTTCTGGTCATCCACGAAGAACAGGAGGTCGTAAGCGGTGGGAACATAGACAGCATCGAGGCGGACGGTGCCGTCGTCGAGCTTCTCGTAGTACCACTCTCCCTTGAAGTCCTCCCTCTCTGGGACCTCAGGGATGGCGAAATCGGCTCCTTCGCACGCGGTGGTCTCGGCGTACTCCTCTCCGTCCACGTAGAACTTCAGATTGTACACCTTGGGGGTGTAGAACGCGTCGATCCTCGCGGAGTTGCCGTCGATGGCTGTGTAGACCCACTCGCCGTCGTAATCCTCTTTCTCAGGAACCGGAGGGATGCCGGAGACTTCGTCCGCCGAAGCCTTCACCTCGGCATACTTGACGTCGTCCACGAAGAACACCAGATCGTAGACGATAGGAGTGTAGACGGCTTCCACCTTCACGATGCCGTCCTCGCAGGGCTCGTACTGCCACTCGCCGTCGTAGTCCTCCTTGTATGGGACCTCGGGGGCCTGGAATCCGGATTCTGCGTCTGCCTCGGCCTCGCATACCTTGGCCCCGTCGACGAAGAACTGGAGCTTGTATTTGACAGGCTTGTACAGGGCGTCGATCCTCGCGGAGTTGCCGTCGATGAGGGTAGCGACCCACTCGCCTTCGTAGTCCTCCCTCTCGGGTACAGGAATGGCGGAGATCTCGTCCTTAGGAGCCTTCACCTCGGCGTACTTCACATCGTCGACGAAGTACATGAGGTCGTACTCTTTGGGAGTGTAGACAGCGGTGACGATGATGTCGTTGTCTCCGACATCCTCGTACTGCCACTCGGCGTCGAAACCTTCCTTGGCAGGTATCGCAGGGATCTTGTCGGCATCGGCCTCGGAAGCCATGACAGCTTTGGAGATGACCTCTCCGTCGGCTACGAAGGCGACGTTGTAGGTCGTCGACTCCTTGACGGCGACCATGGCGTCGTCCAGCTTCTTCTTGGCCTCGGCGATCTTGTCATCGACTGCCAGATTAGCTGCATTGAAGGAAGCAAGACCAGCTTCGATTCCTCCGGAGGTGACCTCGTTGTTCTTGACCATCTCCTCGAACTTCTTCAGAGTCTTCTCCGCCTCCTGGAACTTCGCCTCCTTCTCGGCTGCGAGGTCCTGGAAGGATTTCAGAGCCTCCTTGGACTTGGCTATCTCCTCGTCCTTGAGCTTCAGGGTGTCTCCTAGCTTTGCCACCTCCGCTTCCTTGGCGGCAAGATCGGCCTTCACAGACGCCAAGGAGCTCTCCAAGGACTGGAGCTTGGAGGTGAAATCGGCTTTCTCCTTCTGAGCCGCGTCCGCTGTCGCCTTGAGCAGCTTGTTGTTCTCTGCAAGGCTCTTGAGCTCGGCCTCCTTGGATTCCAAGGAAGACAGGAGCTCGGACTTCGTGGCAAACGCCTGCTTCTGGAAATCCTTCAGATCTTCTTGGGAGTCAACGAGGAGGTCCTTGGATGCTTTCAGCTCCGCCTCCGTGTCGGAGAGCTTCTTCTTGAGCCCTTCAATCAGCTTCTTCTTACCGAACATACTATCACAGGAAAAGAGGTATAGGGTTTTTTAAGCAGGTTTCAGACTCCGTCCGACAGCTGGTTGACCATAGATCAGGCGATTTGACAGCATCAAACGGGCCGCGTTTTTCTCGGTAATGAGCATGCGCCGCACAGAAAGGGGTGCGACATTCGAATTGCAGGGCTGAACGTCTGAAGGAACCAGAAGAACCGTCAAGAAAACGGCCAATTCAATCATGGACGACAGCCACTTTAACACGTGTCCGTAATTCGCTGTAATAAGTATATAGTTTCGGTTATGAACGGAACGACGAATCGTGTGATAATTAAACGTAAATTCATTTGTTGATTTAAATTAACAGATAAAACATATCAATATTTGAGTAAATTATTTTTATTTTAATGTGTAGTACATCAAAAATAAAATAAAAATGCCCTGTTGGAGCATATGTTCATTCCAATCGTCACATAAACCTGCGACAAGCGACAGCCAGCGATTCTTCATCATAAAACAAAACACAACGTGAATTTTCATATTCGAAAAGATAATTTTAAATAAAAGCATTAAAAGCGGCAATACTTGAATGCTCTGGCCCGAATCGATACCGATAAATAGTGTGCCGTGTTAACATATAGCACGGTAATTGAAATGTTCGGCAAGAAGATCAGGATCGAGCGCATAATCGACAGAAACAGCGGAAATGCAGTGGTCGTGCCCCTGGATCACGGAATCAGCATTGGTCCCGTTCCTGGAATAGTCGACCTTCGCAAGACCGTCAACGATGTCGCGGAGGGAGGCGCAACAGCTGTCCTGATGCACAAAGGTATGGTCCCCCAAGGACACAGGACATCCGGTAACGACGTCGGGCTCATCCTTCATATGTCTGCTTCTACGGACATCGGCGTGAACTCCACCAACAAGGTGCTGGTGGCCACCGTCGAGGACGGCCTCAAGCTGGGAGCCGACGCGGTCTCCATCCATGTGAACGTGGGAGCTGAGAGCGAACCCCACATGCTCGAGGACTTCGGAAGGGTATCGAGCGAATGCATGGAATGGGGGATGCCCCTCGTAGCGATGGTTTACCCCCGCGGGCCTTCAATCCCCAACTCCTACGATCCCAAGGCCATCGCGCACTCCGTCAGGGTTGCCGCGGAGCTCGGAGCCGACGTGATCAAATGCAGCTACACCGGGGACATCGACTCGTTCAGCAAGGTCGTCGAGGGCTCCATGGTGCCCGTCCTCATCGCCGGCGGACCCAAGATGGACTCCGACATGGACATCCTGAACATGGTCCACGACTCCCTCGAAGCCGGAGGACACGGAGTCTCCATCGGCAGGAACGTCTTCCAGCACCAGAACGTCAGGGGAATGATGTCCGCGATCTCCGACATCGTCCTCCACGGAGCGACCGTGAAAGAGGCCGCCGAGCATCTGAACTGATGAAACCTTTCCCTCTCCCTCGCCGGAGAGGGGTTCTCTTCTCATTCGCAGCCTGGATCCAGGCATCTGCTGCAGCTCGTGGACACCATCTCCGGGACGTCCCCGAACATCGCGACCTTCCCGGCGCACACCGCGACGCATCCTTTCACGCCCTCTATCGAACCCACGGACTCCACCGCCTCGGCCAGGCAATCGGGGCCCTTCACCTTGTTCCCCAGAAGGGTGGCGCAGCAGTCTGCGAGGATGACGTCGTCGGAAAAGACGGTGCAAAGGTCGCTGGCTCCGAGAGACACGGACGGACCTATCTTGGCTGAGGAGGAGCAGATGCCGGTGACGATGTCCGATCTTATCAGGAATCCCACGTCCTTGAACACGCTGTCGTCTGCGTAGATCCCGACGGGGACCGGCCTCCTGGAATAGAACGCGATGTCGCCCCCGTTCTCCACGATGGCTTCCGGAGCGCCTGCCGCGACCATCCTCTCGACCACATGGACGGCCACAGCGCCTGCCACGCCGGCCATAGGGCCTACTCCGGAACGCACGGACGCCCTGCACATCCTGCGGACTATGTCGTCGTCCTTCGGATCCTCCGGATAGGGCTCGTATGTGATCCCGAAGAAGGGGTCCTCGGCGATCTTCCTCTCGATGGAGGACCTGGCTTCGAAGACGGCCGCCTTCGCTGGCGGCAGATACTCATCGTCGCATACGATGGTGAGGATGGTCTCCGAGACCTGGAACCTGTGCCTCATATGTTCAGCTTGAGGGCCTTGACCGGACAGCTGTTGATGCACGACCCGCATGCGATGCAGGTGTCGATGTCCAGATGAACCTCCCAGGTGACCGGGTCGTAGGTGAACGACTTGGTGGGGCAAATGGAGATGCATGCTCCGCAGCTCCAGCAGCTGGCCTTGTCGCGGGTGATGTGCTTCTCCAGGTCCCTGACGCCAAATCCCATAGACTTCAGCCTCTTCATGGCATTGTCAAGGACGTCCGGCTCGCCGTCGACGATGAATATCATCAGACCGCTGCTGTCGTCGTTGATCTGGGCCTTTACGATGTTGGGCTTGAGCGCGAACTCGGTCGCGAGTATGTATGTGACGGACTCCTGGACGTTTATCTCGTCGAAATCTACCCTTATCTTTCTGCGCATCGTCTCGCCTCCCTCACGTTCAGGGGTTTGACAGCACCCTCTCTGGGCAGCATGAGGCTGGGAGCGTTGAGGAGGAACTCCCCGCTCTCGATCCAGTCCTTCAACTGCGCGGCGACCTTCTTGGCTCCCGCGTAGGAGGACATGGAGGACGTCCTGATCGTCTTGCCGTCGTACTCGATCTTTCCGGACCTCAGCTGGGCGTAGCTGTACCGGGCCATAGGGACGCGTCCGGACGGCAGGCTGTAATCGACCATCTCGGCAAACAGCTCGTCATCGGATAAGGAGGCCCTCTTGACGACGTCCTTGTTCAGGACGGGCAGCGGGATTCCGATCCCCAGCGCCAGCGAGATGCCGTAGCCGTGGATGTCCAGTCCGCGTACGAAATAGGGGTCCATCTGCTTCATGTCTCCGATGACGGCGAGGGTCCTGGCCCCTGCGACGGGGACGCCGTTGACCTCCTCGACGTTGGTCTTGAACTGGGTTCCCTGCCATGAGACGTATCCCTCTCCTCCTCCCAGGAATATCCTGGTCCCGATGCCAATGACGTCGCAGTGAGGGTCGTTGAGAAGAGGCGAGAGCTGTCCCGCGGAGCTGTAGGACGCGTTCTTCATCCTGGGCAGGAGCTTTCCCATGTAGGTGTGGATCGTCTTGTCGGAGGTGTTCGTGGCGACGCCGTAGTTCTGGTAGGAGTTGCGGGGGTTGTACAGGTACGCCTCGTTAATGTCTTCGAGGGAGATGTAGGTGTCTATGTCCTTCCTGACGTAGCAGTCGGTTCCAGGACCCCAGGCGTGGAGGTGGATGTCCTTGCCTCTGATGAGGTCCTCGATGACGTGCGCGCCGCCGTATCCCTTCTCGGGGTCCTCGGTCATCTGGGTGGCGCCGATGTAGGTGTCCACGGCTGCCAGACCCCCGTAGGCCTGGACGTCGTTGAGGAGGATGTTGGTCATCCTGATGGGAGGGGTCGAGTGTCCGAAGTTGAGGAAAGCGCCCGAGGAGCACATCGCGCCGAAGGTCCCAGTGGTGATGACGTCCACCTCTTCGGCGACCTTGTCCACACCCTTCTTCCTGACGAGGTCCACGACCTCTTCGGCAGTGCAGACTACCGCTTTTCTCGCTTTTATCTTCTCGTTGATCTCCTCATAGGTTTTAGACACTGAATTCCCCCCGCGCCAGAACGCCAAGATACCTGGTGATATTGCTACACCCATTTATAGCCATTTTCAGTGAAAAACCATTGAACGGTGATTGGATGAAATGTCCTCGCCCTTCTGGAGGATACGGATGCGAACCGAGAAACGGCCTTCGCGACAGGACTGGGTTAAATATCGGCCTTACGTTCAACTGGAAGGAACGAGACCGAGTGATGATTGACCGTGGCTGATCCGTGATGAGCCCTATGAGTTCTGACGGTCGTTCCTCATACGGCCGAGTAGTCGGACATGCTCAGGTAGAGGAACATGTCGGACAGCTTCATGCCCTCCTCCCAGCGCATTATGTAGTTCCCTTCGGAGGTGGTGCCGATCTTGGGCATCCTCCTGTACAGCGTGGCGTGGCGGCCCTTGTACTCGTGGTCGGTGGGTATCGTGAAGACCCTCCAGGGATCTCCGTGGACGCCTTTGAGCCTGAACGCGTATATAGGCACCAGATGGGACCTCTTGCAGTCGTCCAGCATCTTGTCCGCCTGGTCGGTGAGCCTCTGGCTCTTGCTGAAATGCAGAGTGGAATCGGAAGAGCTCTTGACCTCGATGGGGAAGGAGAAGTCCCAGCGGAGGGCGACGAGGTCCACTCCTAGGGATCCAGCGGCTCTGATCACGAGGAAAGGCTCCAGAGAAATGCGCATGTAGCCGGCGGTCTCCATGGCGTTGCAGGTCTTGACCATCTTGGTCACAGCCTTCTTGTCACCCGTAAGAAGAGCCTTGAGCTCCCTCTCGTAAATATCGCCTGGCGCAGCCATCCTATCGTTTGCATAAAAATCAGGAGATATATAAGGGTGGAAGGGGGGATAGCCGAAAGTGTTTGAGGGGGAATCCCCCCTCTTTGAAATCAAGGCGAAAGCCTGCTGGGGTCCCTGGGGAAGAGGATCGCTTCCCTGATGTTGGGAAGGTCCAGCATCTTGACCAGAAGCCTCTCGATGCCGATTCCCCATCCGCCGTGGGGAGGCATCCCGTACTTGAACGCGTCAAGGTAGAAGGAGAAGTCCTCGGGGTTGAGTCCCTTCTTCTCCATCCTGGCGACGAGCCTGTCGTACCTGTGCTCCCTC
>JAEEGK010004733.1_pt1 | contig 33186 bp, 37 predicted proteins | sample 8958771 | NCBI WGS metagenome assembly JAEEGK01 (sample SAMN16246547, study PRJNA631951) | gut metagenome | biome: gut microbiome; feature: rumen; material: SC-attached | host: Bos | place: Iran: Karaj | collected 2018-10 | reverse complement strand
ATACGGGCGCGCCATGAGGCAGTTTTTCATTTTTATTGTTTTGAAATTTGTAATACAGTGACTTAGTGACGCCTCATTGCTGCCATGTATGTTAACGTAAAAACACGCTGACGCTATCGTTTTTTCGGTGACATACGGGCGCGCCATGAGGCTGTTATATTTCAAAAATTAACATAGTGAAGAAATCTGGGTTGCTTAAAAAACTGCAAAGTGATAAACTTAAAGCGGTTGAATAACAGTCAATAATTTGGGAGAGACTATGGAAAACAATACAAACATTACTGAGACTGAGGTTTCAAAAAAGAATAAATCCGGATGCGGCTTCTTTAAGAAGTTCATTCTTTTTATACTTGCGGTCGTTGCCGTTCTCAAAGTGATCGAAAAGATCAAAGAGAAGAGCTTCGAGCGTTTTAACTCCAAGGGACGAGTTAGGAAGTACATATCGATATTCTCAAACAAAAAGATCGAGAATAAAGAAAGACTTGACGGAGTGTGCATCTACTCGTTATTCGGTCGCGTTAATGCCGACCTTACGAAGTGCGGTCTTTCGGATGACTCATTTGTGAGCATCGTAAGCTTCTTCTCGGATGTAAAGGTCAGAGTTCCCGGTGATGTCAAGGTCAACATCGACGGACTCAGCTGCAAGTCGGTCATCAAAGGCAACATATGTGATGACGAATCGGAAGAAGGCGGCATGTATGTCGCATACAATGCAAATTTCAGCAGGATCAGGATCGATAATTGATGAGCTCTACTTCAGTGGTTGACAAAAGCATACATGCGGCGCTTATTTCGCAGGAAAACGATAAGCTTAAGGATTTACTCCTTGAGCTTAAGTTTGTGTTAAAGGACGATAAAGCTTCGGATAGAAGCGCCGAGAGCCTCATAAAAGAGTATTGTTTTGAAATGAGTGACGTCTCTTCTGTACTTTCGCACCCCGATGTTAAGGTCAGGCAGTTCGGAGCATACTGCGTGGCGGGACTCTTTGACGAAGCCGCTGCCGATGATCTGGCGGTGGCGTATCTTAAAGAAGATGTAGAGTACAACAAGGAGCATTTTGTGAAAGCTCTTTCCCTGATAAAGTCGTTTAAATGTCCCGAGAATCTTTATGCACGTATGGACGAACTCCTTGGGCTCTTAAAGGGGAGCCGGACGGATGAACATAAGCATTATGTAAAAGAAGTCAGACTCTTACTCGGACTGTTGCGGTCCGATGCGGGCAGGAGAGCATTTACGGGACAGAAACTGAAGAGTGAGATCATCCTTACGACCAACCGCAATTTCCGCGAGGTCACCATGAGCGAGGTGAAGGGCTTCCCGAAGAAGACCTTTAACGCCGGCGTTATGGTTATGTGCGATGACACCACTGCGATTGAGAACATAAGAACTTTTGAGGAGATGCTTTTCGTTCCTCCTTTTGATGAGGATGAGTTCGCGGCGATCGGATCCGACCGCGAGGTTGCCGGCCGCTACGTCAGAGAGATCTTAAAGCCCTACATACTCGAGAGAATGAAGGTCAGGAAGGATGAAAAGAAGCTTCCTGTTTCCTTCAGAGTAGATATAAAAGGTGAAACGGTTCAGAACAAAGAGACGGAGCTTCAGCGCTTCCTCAGCGAAGTCGTGGAGGAAGAGAGCGGGTTTGAGCTTATAAACATCAGGAATGATTTTGATATCCAGATCCGTTTCGTAACGAGGAAAACAGGCGTATTAAAGCCTCTTGTCAAGTTCTTCGTTCCCGGAGACACAAGATTTGACTACAAAACGGTAGATATCGCAGCCGGAATTAAGCCTTATCTTGCTGCAACAATATGCAGGCTGTGTGCGGAGTATTTAAGTGAGGACGCGCGTGTCCTGGATCCCTTCTGCGGTGCGGGAACACTGCTTGTTGAGAGAGACAGACTTTTGAGGACCGGATTCCTGTTCGGCTCCGATATATTCCCGACAGCCTGTGCTTGTGCTGAGAAGAACCTTGCACGTGCCGGACTCTCCGATAGGTCAAAGATCATCAATAAAGACTTCATGTCGCTCGAACACAAGGAACTCTTTAACGAGATGATCACCGATCTGCCTTTTGAAACAGAGAAGAAGACCGTTTCGGAGCTTGAGAAGATCTTCGTGGCATTCTTTGACAGAGTAGACAAACTTCTCGAAAAAGGGTCGTATATGTTCGTTTATACGAGGAACGCGGCACTATTTAAGAAGCAGATCGTGAGACATGGGATTACAATGATAAAGTGCCTTGAAATCTCGAAAAGAGAAGGCGCATATCTCTTCATACTAAGAAACTGAAAGGAAGGGTTCCGGATGGAAAAGAAAAAGAAAAAACCGCCGATCGCGCTCATTATACTGGTTCTGTCAGCACTCACTTTTTTGATCCTGCTGTTTACGTACCTTCATGATGTCAGCGAGAACAAGCCCAAAACAGTTTCACTGCGTGAAGAGTATCAGAAAGAGCTTCTTGAGAACAAAGAAGCATCTTCGTAAACACTTTAAAGAGGAGATTTAGTAATGAAGAACAAGAAAAAGATAATAGTGACCGTTGCGGGAGCGATCCTTATCCTTGCGGGCATTGTGATCTTTTGCATCCCGATCTTTTTCCAGACCAAGAACTCGATCGAGAATGAGGAAAAGATCGACTACATCAACGAACTGATCCAGAAGAATCAGGAAGCACTCGCTAACGGAGGTGCAGGGGCCGCAGGTAACGACCCGGTCGTTGCGGAGACGGTTTCAAATGAGAGTGACACTGCGGCAGCAACAGTTTCCGATGCATCGGAAAACGCTGCGGATACTGCTGAGAGTACATTTGTTATAGATGCCCCCATCTTTGACGAACTTCCCACAGGCGCTGTGAACACTGACGGCACTGCAGAAGGAGCGATACTTTTCGAAGGTGACGGAGAAGTAGAAGAGCTTGATCCGGCAGAGATCGAGAGCAGACTTTCGGGTCAGAAATGTGTGGGTGTTATCGCCTGTGACAAGATCGATCTTTGCTACGCCATAGTTGAGGGCGTAGAGTACGCGAATATAGGCGTTTCTATCGGCCACTTCGAAGAATCTGCCGGTATCGGCAAGGAAGGTAACTGCGCGCTTGCAGGCCACAACGGCGGCTTCTACGGACGCTACTTCGGCGATATCAAGGACCTCAGGAAGGGCGACGAGATCAAACTCACCGACCTGCTCGGCCAGGAGTTCTCTTATAAGGTCACAGAATCCTTCAAATGTGAGCCGACCGATATCGAGGTCGTAGGTGATCTCGGAGAAAAGGGTAAGTATCTGACGCTTGTTACATGCTGTGAGAACGGAGAAAGAAGGCTTATAGTCAGAGCCAAGTGCACAACGGCTCCCGTACTCATTAAACAGGTTAAATGATTTTTCTGTGGAGACTATTTGATGATTGTTGTTTGGATCCTTCTCGGCCTGATCCTTTTAGCCATGACGGTCGCTGTTGTTGAGACCCGGATTTTGAGGGTGACACGCTACAGCGCTTTAGAGCTTGCTCCCGGGCTTGCTGCTTCGCAGAACGGCATGACCAGGATCGTAGTTGTATCGGATCTTCACTGCACGGGCTTCGGAAAGGGAAACCGCAGGCTGATCGATATGATAGCAAAAGAGAAGCCGGATCTTTTGATCGTCGCAGGCGATGTCATCAACAGCCGACCGTGTGATATCAAGTATTCAAAGGAATTCTTTGACGGACTTAAAGCGTCCGGGATTGAGACCTGTTATGTCTTCGGCAACCACGAACAGAAGCTTTCCCTTATCGGAGAAGAAGAATTTAACGCCTATGTGAACGAGATGAGCTCTCATGTCCGTATCGTTAATAACGACACGTTCATCTTTGGCGGTATAACGATCAAAGGACTTTTGATCCCTCTGCGGATGTATCGCGACAGGCTTTCAAACATCGAAACATACTTTGACGCTACAGAGCTTGTCGGCAGATTTGAAGATGACGGCAACTACCACATACTGATAGCTCACGATCCCACATTTGCTTCGATGTACAGGGATATCGGTGCCGATCTGATCATTGGCGGACATCTGCATGGCGGGATAATAAGGCTTCCGTTTATCGGCGGTCTTATATCACCGAGACACAGGCTGTTCCCGCGCAGGACAAAAGGACTCTTTGACGAAGGAAAGGGGAAGCTCCTTGTTACCGGCGGAGTCGGATGGCATGCACTCCCGTTCAGATTTCTCAACGACCCCGAGATCTGCGTGCTTGAGATCCCCCAAAAGAAAAGTTTGGCGTCTGACGAGCCCGAATAACATAAGCGTCAGGCTTGTCTGAGTATTTTATGAAAGGAGAGATCAGATGAATCCGAGTTATAAGCTTGAAGCGTTTGAAGGACCGCTTGATCTGCTCCTTGCACTTATCGAAAAGAATAAGATAAACATCTACGATATTCCGATCGTCGAGATCACCGAACAGTACCTCGAATACGTTAATTCGATGGAGACCGAGGATATGGACTACATGAGCGACTTCATTGTAGAGGCCGCGACACTCATCCGCATCAAGTCCAAGATGATGCTCCCCGTTCCGGAAGTAAACGAGGAAGGCGAGGAGATCGACCCACGCGCAGAACTTGTCGAGAGGCTGCTTGAGTACAAGATGTACAAGTACATCTCGGGACAGCTCAGAGACAAACAGCTCGACGCGTCGAAGTACCTGTTTAAGCCTTCGACGATACCGGATGAGGTCCGTAACTATAAAGAAGAGATTGATGTTTCGGAGCTACTTGAAGACGTTACACTTACAAAGCTTAAGGATATCTTCAACGATCTCGTCAAGAAAAAGGAAGACAGGATCGATCCCGTCAGGAGCAAGTTCGGCAAGATCGTTAAGGAAGATGCCGATATCAGAAAGACGATCTATGACCTGCAGGTGTTCGGCCTTAAGAACAGAAAGTTCAGCTTCAGAGCATATATGGAGAGCCTCGGTACAAAGATGGAGATGATCGTAAGTTTCCTTGCTATACTCGAGCTTATCCGTATGGAGAGGATAAAGATCGAGCAGGACGATCTTTTCTGCGACATAACGATCGATTATCTGGCGAACGATATCGCGCCGATAGAAGATCTCGCTTTGTCTTAGTTTTTGTTATAGATATGGCAACACCGCTAGGCTGCTGCGTATATTACTTCAAAAACCGCTGACGCGTATATTGTTTTTGAAGTAACATACGGCTCGCCTAAGCTAAGAAAGTATGGATAATGGTTGTAAAATAAATTCAATTAAAGAATAATCATAGATCAAAATAGTAAGGGATAATAGTTATGACAGATAATGAGATCAGAAATATGGACAGCGAGATGAAGCTCCTCTTAGCTCACGTGGAAGCGATATTGTTCACTATGGGTGAGTCCGTTGAAGTGAGCAGGATCGCGCAGGCGCTGGGGTATGATGAGGAGACGGTGCTAAATGTCATCAATGAGCTGAGAGAGCGTTATGAAGATGAAAGCTTCGGTGTTCAGATACTTGAGCTGGACGGATCGTTTCAGATGTGCACCAAGCCTTCGATGTATGAATCCATTATCAAGATCACTAATGTTCCAAAGAAAATCGTACTTACGGATGTACTTCTTGAAACCTTATCAATTATTGCTTACAAACAGCCCATAACAAAGCAGGAGATCGAGGGGATAAGAGGTGTTAACTCCGATCATTCGGTCAATAAGCTGCTTGAATACAACCTGATATGCGAAGTTGGCAGGAAAAATGCGCCGGGACGCCCCTGTATGTTCGGTACCACGGAAGAGTTCCTCAGGAATTTCGGTATCTCATCGCTTGACGAGCTTCCTATGATCAAGCCTGAGACGATAGAAGAGTTCAAATCAGAAGCGGAAGACGAGATGCAGATGAAATTCTTTGATACCTGAAAGCTGTCCGGCAGTCATGCCGGACTCTTTTTATGAAAATTTACAAAATCAGTAGCAATAATTGAGTATCATTCTGTGAAAAATATACAAAAATATGCTTGCCCTGTATTTGATATTTTGGTATAATCAAATCACATTTTGGGGATCAGAGTCCCCGCAAAACATAGGAGGGTGTTTTATGTTTAAGAAAGTTTTATCAGTTCTTTTTGCAGCAGCTCTTTGTTTAGTAGCTGTAGCCGGCACAAAGGCTAATGCAGCAACCATCACAATGCCTAAGGATTGTGTATGGATCTACTACGATTCGCAGTGGGATAGCTACAAGCTCACAGCATTCAACGATGCTGAAGGCGTTGCAGCAGGCACAATCTGTGATGACATCGGAACAATCTACGCACTTGAGATTACTGTTAAGGCAGCTTCTACTCCTGATACTTCTGTTATCATCAATGCAGAGTCCGCTAACTGGGATCAGCATGACGGTATGGATTGGGCTGACAATGGTGACGGCACATACACAACAGTTCTTAAGAAGGACGGACCTTTCTCGCTCTTCAAGACAGCTGATACCTACGCTCAGATCTGCTTAGGCGCTTGGGGTGCTGTTGACATCGAAGTTGTTGGCGCTAAGTGGCTTGACAAAGACGGCGGCGTTATCAAGGCTTACGGTGCAGGCGCAGCAGCTGGTGCAGCTCTTCCTAAGACCGGCGTTGTTTCCGCAGCAGTATTCTACGGCATCGGCTCACTCCTTATCGGTGGCGGCGTTGTAGCTACAAAGAAGGCTAGAAAAGAGAACTAATCTCGGTTAGTTTATTAGCTGATTAAGATTAAAGGGTCATGTCTGACATGACCCTTTTTCTATTTGTTTTTCTTTATCGGAAAAGTATCATAAAACATCTCTCTGATTTATAAAATAATTGTTGACAAACATTGACCTGATGTATAGAATATCTTTGTGTGCCGCACAGCGAGGCTCTAAATGTCATGTCTTAAAGACGGGCTGCCACAGCTGGCGAGTAATGATGATAGGAGGTGTCTTATGTACGCTATTATTGCAACAGGCGGTAAGCAGTACAAGGTAGCTGAAGGTGACATCATCAGAGTTGAAAAGCTCGGCGCAGAAGCCGGTGAAACAGTTACTTTCGATCAGGTTCTTGTTGTAAACAACGGTGAGTTAGTTGTCGGCGATCCCACAGTTAAGGGTGCAACCGTTAGCGCCAGCGTTATTGCTGAGGGCAAGGCTAAGAAGGTCATCGTTTACAGATACAAGAACAAGTCCGGTTACCATAAGAAGAATGGTCACAGACAGGCTTTCACGCAGGTTAAGATCGACAAGATCAATGCGTAATTGATTACGCAGTCTTATGCGTGACATTTGATTTTGTATGATTAAGGTATCATTCAAGTATGATCACAATAATGATCCGGTAGGCTTCATCTGTACCGGTCATGCAGGATTTGCCGCGTTTGGTAAAGACATTATCTGTGCCGGTGTTTCGGCGCTTGTGATCAATTGCATCAATTCGGTCTCGACTTTTACGGACAACAAGTTCGATCTTGATACCGATGAAAAGAAGGGCTACATACGATTTGTGCTCAAAGGAGAGCCTTCGCAGGAAGCAAAGCTCTTACTGAAGAGTCTTAAGCTCGGGATTGATGCGATCATTCAAGATGAAGGTAGCAAATATGTTAAGTTAGTTGATTGGACTATTGAGGAGGTGTAAGTCATGTTAAAAATGACATTACAATTTTTCGCTCATAAGAAAGGTGTAGGCTCGACCAAGAACGGCAGAGATTCCGAGTCTAAGCGCCTTGGACCTAAGCGTGCTGACGGTCAGTTCGTTAAGGCAGGCAACATCCTTTTTAAGCAGCGCGGAACCAAGATCCATCCCGGTCTTAATGTCGGCAGAGGTAATGATGATTCATTATATGCACTTGTTGACGGTACATTAAGATTTGAGAGAAAAGGCAGAGATAAGAAGCAGGCTTGCGTATATCCCCTTTCGTGATCTTATTTAAGTTGTTTATCCCGAGGCTTATATAGATGATATATAAGCCTCGATTTACGTTATGAATACCGGAGATTCTTATGTTCTTAGATACGGCAAAGATTTTTATCAAATCAGGCAAAGGCGGTGACGGTCACGTCAGCTTTCGTCGTGAAAAGTTTGTCCCGGACGGCGGCCCCGACGGTGGTGACGGCGGAAGAGGAGGAGACATCGTTTTTGAAGTAGACAAAGGCCTCTCCACGCTCAATGACTACCGTTATTCGCACAAGTTCTGTGCTCAGAACGGTGCCGACGGCGGAGGAAAGCGCTGTAACGGAAAAGATGGACAGGATCTTATTCTCAAGGTTCCGGAGGGAACTGTGGTCAGAGAAGAAACTACAGGCAAGGTTGTTGCGGACATGTCACGTGATAATCTCAGACAGACGGTTCTGACAGGCGGCCGAGGCGGAAAAGGTAACATGCATTACGCTACATCGACAATGCAGGCTCCCAAATATGCTCAGCCCGGACAGGCAGCCAGAGAACTGAATGTTATCCTTGAACTTAAGGTGATCGCCGATGTCGGACTTGTCGGATTCCCAAATGCAGGTAAATCGACTCTTCTTTCGCACGTTTCAAACGCTCAGCCCAAGGTTGCGGATTATCCTTTCACGACTCTTAACCCGATCCTCGGCGTAGTTGAAAAAGGGGTACAGAGACCTTTTGTTATTGCCGACATTCCCGGACTTATCGAAGGCGCTTCAGAAGGCGTGGGTCTCGGGATCAAATTCCTGAAACATATTGAAAGAACAAGGCTTCTCATACACATGGTTGATGCGGCTTCGCCCGATGAGATGAATCCTGTGGAAGCAATTGAGAAGATCAGGACCGAGCTTTCTGCCTATAGTGAGGATCTTATCAAAAAGCCTTTTGTTATTGCCGTAAACAAGCTTGATGCCATCCCCGAGGAAGACAGAGAGACAGTTCTTGAAGAGGTCAGGAAGCATTTTGAGGGCAGAGAAGTTTTCGGCATCTCAGCTGTCAGCGGAGAAGGACTTAGTGCGCTTATGTCACGCATAAGCGTTATTCTCGAAGAAATGGGCGATGATGTGATCACATATGAACCCGATTTTGTTTACGAAGAAGATTCCGCTGCCGGACTTCCCTTTACTGTTTCATATGACTCTGAGGAGAAGGTTTATCTTGTTGAAGGTCCCAGGATCGAGAGAATGCTCGGATATACCAATCTTTCTTCTGAAAAGGGCTTTGATTTCTTCCAGAAGTTTATGAAAGAAAACGAGATACTGAAAGAACTAGAAGAACTTGGTATCAAGGACGGAGATACCGTCAGGATCTATGGATGGGATTTCGACTATTATAAGTGATCAACCGATCCGAGCTTTTTTGATGCATATTGCGTCTTTTATGATGTGAAAGTGTTTTCTTGTTTTTTGAAATAAGAGATTCTGTTTATGGATTATAATACTTTTGATTTTGTTGGAACTGTCATTCGTGCGGATGAGTTCGCGAGAAGCCGTCTTTCGGCTCACAGAGCGCTTCATATCAGGGATGTGGCCGTTGAGGCAAGGCGTCTGGCTGTCAGATACGGTTGTGACCCGAGAAAAGCGTATCTCGCCGGGTACCTGCATGACTGTGCTAAGGGGTTTAGCGAGGAAGACAATCACAGATACATAGAAAAGTACGGGATAAATGTGACCAAGGAAGAGCTGTCGCTCGGTAATAATCTCGTCCATTCCAAGGTAGGCGCGTATTTCGCCAAAGATTATTTCGGAATGGATGACCAAGAGATCTTTGATGCGATCTACTATCATACAGTCGGCAGACCGGCGATGTCTATGCTTGAGAAGATCATTTATACGTCGGATTTTATAGAACCCGGAAGAAGTATGGACAGTCTTGTTCCTTTAAAGAAGCTTCGGTCGCTTGCATACGAAGACATCGACAGGGCGGTATTTGAGATCACGCGGTCGACCGTCGAATACCTGAAAAGCCTGAAGGATATCTATATCTGTCCCGAGTCATTAAAGACATATGATTATTATGAGAAGAGGATTAAAAATGGATTCTAAGGAACTTTTGAAAGTGATAAAGAAAGCGATAGATGACAAGAAGGGTGAGGACATCAAGATCCTTGATATCTCGAAACTCTGTGTTATCTGCGATTATTTTGTCATTACGCACGGTTACAACCAGCCTCAGGTAGAAGCGATCACCGATAACATCATTGATGAACTCGGAAAACTTAAGATCTCTCCCAAGAGAGTCGAAGGCCAGAAGAACAGCGGCTGGATCCTTCTTGATTACGGCGATATCGTTATTCATGTCTTCATGAATGACCAGAGATCTTTCTACGAGCTCGAAAGGATCTGGAAGGATGCGGAATCTATACAAACATAAGTTTGACAACAATTTGTTCGTATGATAAAATTATTTCGTACATTTGTGTGCAAAATCGTTTTTTGACTTTAAAGTATTTAGTCAAAATCGCTTTTGTATATAAATATCAGAGTGCAAATTTAGTTTTAACCGGACAAAAGTTATTATGTCAGCTGAAGAAGAGGAGGACTCATGGGCGCTAAAAAGTCGTTAACACCCGGTGTTAAGCAACAGCAGATCCTTGATTTTATCAAACAATTCGTTATCGAAAGAGGATTTCCCCCTTCGGTCCGTGAGATCTGTGATGCCGTTAAGCTCAGTTCCACTTCGACCGTTCATTCACATCTTCAGGCACTTGAAGAGAAAGGCTACATTAAGCGTGACGGTTCCAAGTCACGTACGATAGAGCTTGTTGATGACGAGTTTAATTCGATGCGTAAGGAAGTTTCGAACGTTCCCATCATCGGAACCGTTACTGCAGGCCAGCCCATCTTTGCAGTCGAGAATCTTGAGGGGTACTTCCCGATCCCTCTTGAATATCTTCCCAACTCCAAGACCTTTATGCTCAAGGTTAAAGGCGAGAGCATGATCAACAGGGGAATCTTTGACGGAGACCAGATCCTTGTCAAGCAGCAGAATGTCGCTCAGAACGGAGACATGGTCGTTGCTCTCATCGATGACAGTGTGACAGTGAAGACCTTCTATAAAGAGAAGGACCATATCCGTCTTCAGCCGGAGAACGATACGATGGATCCCATTATTGTGGACAATTGTTCGATTCTTGGGATTGTAATAGGGCTGTTTAGACTTTATTAAAGAACTTTATTTATGAACTTTATTCAAATACGCTGTGACTGCCACGTCGTACTTTCATTTATATATTAAATGAATTAATTCCATTTTTTACCGCGTGGAACATCCTGTCTTTGAACCCGCGGTTTTCGTATTCCAACTTTTTTACGAGTTCTTTTACATATTCGCGCTTTGTATTTCCGTCTGCCGGGCAGGGATTTTTCACTACCGGCAGATTCATTTTGTTCATAAATCCTTTTATATCAGCTTCATCAACATAGAGTAATGGTCTTATGAGCGTTATGTCCATCCTGTCAAGGTATGTAACGGGTGCGAAACAGTAGAAATGACCTTCGTAAATCAGCGACATGAGCGCTGTTTCGATGACATCATCTCGGTGGTGTGCATAGGCAGATTTGTTGCAGCCGAGCTCCTTGGCTTTGTCGTTAAATGCGCCTTTTCGCATCTTGGCGCAGAGAGAGCAGGGATTGCTTTCGTTCCTGATATCAAATACCACATCTTTGATCTGTGTCTCTATGACTGTGTAATTGACTTCGAGTTCTTCACACAGTTTCCTTATGCCCGAGAGATCGAATCCGTCGAAACCGAGTGCTACCGTGATCGCTTCGAGCTCAAAATGCTTCGGATAATAACGCCTAAGTCCTGCAAGAGCATAAAGAAGAGTAAGTGAGTCTTTGCCGCCGGAGATCCCGACAGCGATACGGTCACCTTCTTCGATCATGTTGTATTCATCTATGGCTTTCCTTGCAAGGCTCTGAAGACGTCTGATTGTCATGGCTTTTTCCTTTCGGTTTCAATATCTGGATTTTATTCCGTTACTTTAATTCAGTCAAGTAAAGAGTTTATATCGGGATATTTTGTTTATTAAATCGTTTGATAAAGGTTTATTGATATGGTATGATAATTCAAACATCTTAATTACAGTTCATTGTTACGAACATGCATCCGCTGAAATAGTGTAATGTTGTTACAAACAGCCATGATCTGAATAATCCAAAGGGATGTTTAGAAGGGAGCAATATGAAAAAAATACTTAAATCATTTCTTTCCATGTCACTTATCGTGGCAATAGTTTCCACACTTTTAATGCCCACACAGGCACAGGCAAAAACCAAATCATTGGTTGCCGACAAGGATAAGGTTAATGTGCTCGATGCCATTGAGGCTTTTGAAAACAGTGGCTTGGACCAGATCCTTCAGCCTGTTTCGGTCGGACAGACTTCTCATCTGTGCTTCGTCTATGACGGCGAGATAGTAAAGCCTTCAAAAGTGAAGTGGAAGGTCATCGAAGGTAAGGATATTGTAAAGATCGTTAAAAAAGGCAAGCTATATAAGGGGCTTAAAGAAGGAGAAGCTGTTATTGAGGGCACCTATAAGGGGACTACTCTTAAGTTTGGCGTTACGGTTTATAAAAAGACTACCGTCAAAGCCCAGAAGCTCAAATTTGACGATATTAGCATTAAGATCCCCAAGAATTATCTGATGTTCGCCGATCTCGGCGGAGGTGCCGCTACATACATCAATACCAAAAACGAGATCGCTTTGGCTATCCAGGTTTCAGACATGCCCGTGTCTGCCGATGACATTACTGAAGATGATTGGGCCAATATGGATCCGTCTATGGCTGAATCAATATTAAATATTGATATCTCATCGTTTGGTCTGGATTCCTTCGGCTATGCGATCGATAATGAAAAGACCGAAAGAGAAGCTATTTGTTCGGATCACGGTGTTTACGCTTTCAAGTTCAAATGCCCCATGAAAAATTATGACGATATGTTCCTCGGGATCGTTGTTTTATACAAGAAGGACAAGCTTTTCACCATCATAAACATCTCATTTGATGAAGATCTGTGTGATCAAGAACTTGATTATATCCTTAATAACAACAAATGATTATAAAGAGCGATGATCAGTCAGTGATCATAAAGAGCGATGATCAGTCAGTGATCATAGATCGAACGAAAAGGGAACTGTACTGTACAGTTCCCTTTTAATATTCTTTTATTAAATCCGTATCTCTTTTATTTTTTTCTGTAATGTGATAAAATCAAAAGATGTGGGAAACCATGTATTTTTATAGTAAGTTTAGGAGCTTTTTATGACATCGAAACGCAGTATTTCGTTTCTTTTGATTACGGTACTTGTTGTATTACTTGCTGTCGGTTGTTCTTCGGACAAAGCGGCAGAGACAAAAGAAGAGACCACAAAGAATTCGGTTACATCAGAAGATAAAGGCAACTCAGAGACATCAAAGCAAGATACTCCGGAAGTTAAAGAACCGACCGGGACGACCGATACGGGCATCTCTGATAACTCCGGGACCGAGACAGCCGTTCAGCCGGAGATCACAGGAGAACTCTCCATTAAGGCTGATTCCGAAGGCGCTGTTAAAGAGGACGGTTATAAATACATCATCTCCAAGGGCGGTGAATATCGTATCCGCGGTAATTGCGGCAACAGGATGATCTATATAGACGCCAAAGGTGAAGAACTCGAGCTTCATCTTGAGGGAGTTACGATGACTTCGCAGATCGGTGCGCTGATCTACGTTGAGAATGCCGAAGAGGTGACCATCTCCGCATCCGATGGTACGACGAATGAGCTTTCGGATTTAAGACCTGCAAGAGCCGATAAGAATGAGGAAACAGAGTACGGTAACGCAGCGATCTATTCAAAGGATGACCTTAAGTTCAAGGGTCGCGGCAGACTCACAGTTAACGGTTCCTACAACAACGGTATCGGCTGCAAGAACGATATCAAGATCAAGAACCTCACACTTACCGTAAACGCACAGAACAACGGTATTAAAGGCAATGATTCGGTTACTGTCGAATCCGGAAATATAAGCATTACTGCGAAGAACGGCAACGGCATCAAGACCGAGAACACGCATGTGAGCGACAAAGGCAACCAGAAGGGTTATGTGACGATCAAGGGCGGAGTTGTGGACATCAACAGTGCCGATGACCCGATCGATGCCGCTTACGACCTTATACTCGATTCTAAGAACGCTAAAGTTACAACGAACAAATAATCTGATCACCTGCGGATCGAAAGGATTTTGTTTATGAACATATATGACTTTCAAAAGAGATGGCGGAAACCCCTGTTCCTGATAGGAGTCTTTTTCTGTCTGGCTTGCTTGTTCATGGAAATCCTTATCTTCGTTGTTCCGCAGTTCAGAATGCAGGTCAAGTGTACCGACGAGCAGTACAGGATGCGATATATCTACATACCCACGGCGCTTAATGTAGCTGCTGTGGTCATTACGTATTTCCTTCTTACGTCAAAGAAAGTTTCACAGCGCGGGAAGAATTACGCTATCTGCTCGATGCTACTTTTCATCTGCGTGGTCATTCAGAACCTCCACGGCGTTTATGCCGCAGTTTTGAGCCTTCCGAGCCTTGCGATATTTATCTCGGCCGTTTTCGCGGAAAACAGGCTTACATATGCCATTACTGTCATATCCATGATATCGACTCTTTCTTCGTACATTGTCGGTAATCTTTTGTTTGAAGAGCATGACGTTTATATCTCTAATTACATCATCGCCAGCGCGATAATCATCGTTGCATATTTCTGCTCGAACCTGCTCCTGAGGTTCATTTATTCGCAGTTACATACCGTTAAAGTCGGCCACACCAATGAGGAGCGGCTTCTTAACAAGATGCGTCTCGATCCTCTTACCGGCCTCTACAACAGAGGCGGTATGGATTCGATCATGGATGAGCTCATCAAGAACTACAACCCCGAGCACTCGCTTTATCTGCTTATGATCGATATCGACAACTTCAAGAGAGTAAATGATACATACGGGCACCAGAACGGTGACGTTGTCCTGAGGACTCTTGCACAGGTCATTCTTGACATGGGCAGAAAAGATATCATTCCCTGCCGTTACGGAGGAGAAGAGATCTGTGTCATGTTCAAGAACATGGAGATTGATGACGCGCTCAGGAAGGCCAACGAGATACTTTCCAATTTCAGGGATGTCAGATATGATTTCTCGGGTGATCACAGTATCACCTTCAGCGGTGGTTTTGTTCAATATGATCCTAAGTACACCAAAGACGACTGGATCAAGATTGCCGATTCGAGGCTTTATTTTGCTAAGCACAACGGCAAGAACAGGATCATCTCTATTCCGGTTGAAGAAACCGAACAGATCATTTAAGCTTTTAGGAGTTTTATTATGAAAAGAACTATCATTACCGCTATGGTCATTTTGTGCCTGCTGGCGGCTGTTTTGCCGAGCATAAATGTCAGTGCAGCCGCTAAGGAAACAAAGACGGTAAGACTTGTGGTTGACGGAACCGCACTTATTTATGACGGCTCGTTCGGAAAATTCTCTTTTAACGGTAAAGAGGTCAACATTAAGAAGACGCCGACTTTTGTCTTTGACGACACTGCCTATATAAACATTAAAAAGATCGTTCTTAAGGCGCTTCCGGATGTGACTTATTCTTTTAACAAGAAGCTTGGTCGCATCAGGATCACCAGAGGAGACTGCTCAATCGAGTTCTATACGGGCAGCCCCATTATCTACAAGAACGGTAAGGCGGAATATACGAGAGTTGCACCCAAATTCATAAAACAGGACAGTGATTCCGGTAATTACTACCTTCCGGGCAGGCTCGTCTTTGAAACACTCGGATACTCATACTCGTGGGATTCCGACAAAAAGATGTCCGTTGTTAAGGAAACAACTGCCACAGGAAGGATCTACGAGCTTCACAGATCGGGTGTGGTTCTTGATAACAAAGTGAAGCCTGTAGAAGGCAGCGTAAGCGGAACCTTAAAGCTTGATCTGCCTGAAGCAGTAACGGCGCAGGACGTATCGATCACCGATGATGTGTACAAAAACAGGATCTTTGTCTCTGTGAGGGGTGATCAGACCGCATTTTTTGAATCACTTAAGATCAAGAATAAGTGTGAGAACTGCGTACTTCAGATCCGCGATGAATACCGTATCGAAGACGATGTCACCGTTCTTACGATCACTACTCAGACAGACTCTGACGGCCTTTGCCTTCTTCATAAGGACGAGATCACTTCTTCGAACCTGACGATCACGTTTAACAGAGCTTCAGACATCTACGACAATATCGTGATACTTGATGCCGGTCACGGAGATTCCGATCCCGGAACGCAGAACTTCGGTATCGATGAGAAGGACTGCAATCTGATCATTATAAAGCTGGTCGGAAAGATACTTGAAAAAGAAGGGATCAAAGTGTTTTATTCAAGATACGATGACACTTTGATACCGCTCAGAGATCGCGCGTATCTGGGTGGCAGACTTGATGCCGATATGTTTGTTTCGGTTCATCATAATGCTAATAACAGCCCGGAAAAGAACGGCACGAGCGTTTATTACAGCCTTAATAATCCCAACGTGTCACGAGGGGGCACCATCACAAGTGAGCTTATGGCCGTGACGCTTCAGGAGGCCCTTATCGCAGCGCTCGGCACCAACGATATGAACGTGCTTACAACGGATTTTACCGTTACTAAATTCAACAATGTACCTTCGGTACTTATTGAGCTTTCGTTCCTGAGTAACCCCGAGGAATGCGCAATGTCCGTAACTGATGAATTCAGAGTAAAGGCGGCGCAAACTATTGCGCAGAGCATATTAAAGCTTTATCAAAAATAACCGATATAACAAGTCGTGGATACGTAGCATCGAATTATCATTAAGATAAATAATTAAGGATGTGTAGCGTCATTTCGTTACGAGGGTTACAAAAAATAGTTTGGAAAGGATAATAAGAGTAGTTTCAGATGAAGAAGTTAGTAGCTTTTTGTTTAATGTTTATGATGGTAATAGCGCTTGCAGCATGCAGCAGTAAGACCGAAAGCAAGAAGAGTGACGATATTACCACCGAAGTTGCAAAAGAGGATATAAGCAAGGAAACAGAGGCTGATGATATAAGCGTTGATACAGATAAGACTGTATCAGATGATGCGACCGGAAATAAGGACAATGAGGAAAACGGAGCTGCTGATATAAGCGTTGAAACAGATAAAACTGCTTCAGATGATTCGACCGGCAGTAAAGAAAATGAGGAAACCGGAGCAGCTGATATAGGCATCGGAACAGAAACAACGGTTACAGCTGATACAGAAATCAGTGATGATTCAGAAGATAAAACCGGTGCTGATTCCGGGAACGCAGAACCGGCAGATCTTTACGCCGAGTTCAAGGCAGGGACCGCGAAAGTAAGGTTTACCGGTTCGGGAGAAAGATCGTCATACCTTGATCTGTCGTCCTGCCTTGAGGTGGGCGAGCTTTACTCGGTTGATGAGCTTATCGCAGCGATCGAAACTGTCGATCCTTATCTTAATACCGACCTTAACGGCTATATCACATACCAAGACATCGATTGCGGCAGCGATGGAATCCCTGAGCTTCTTATGATGGCTTCGTTCGGTGACGAGTTCTCGATCAATATCGTTTTCAAGGAGATCGACGGTGAGCTCAGGATCTGTTATGACCAGGATTCGTGGTCGAGGTGCTATACGGAAGTTAGTGATACAGGTTTTATCACAACCTCGGGTTCTTCGGGTGCCAGCGTACATGACTATGAGGAAGCTTTCATTGATGCTGACGGTAACTACGTATTTCTTTACGGTTTCACCGAGAATATGACCCTGTTCGGCGATTTCTACGCATTTAATGCCGACAACGAGTCTGTAGCTATCCCTACCGAAGGTCTTGATATCGAGCATATCTGTATCATGGATTACTACTTCGAACCCGATTATCAGGACAGAACACATTATTACTATTGTATCGAAATCGATGACGACTTTAGCGAAGTAGAATGGGACGAAGACTACAAAGGCGACGAAGAGCTCGTTAACAGATTCTCCGAAGCCGGAGTCGACCTTTATACCAAGTCCGAAGTCTTAAAGATGGTGGAAGAAAAAAGGGCCGAATACGGTTTAGAGTTTAAATATGTATAAATACAAAAAGGAGTTCTCGTAACTCCTTTTTGTATAGTTATATTTGTTACTGCTTATTATCTCTGTTACGAAGTTTTACTGCGTCACGAGCACTGCGTCTGCGATCATCTTCAAGCTCGGCGTAATGCTTCCGAGTTGTGTTTACGTCTTTATGGCCGAGTACATCCGCCACCAGATAGATGTCGCCTGTCTCCTTATATAAGGCTGTACCGTATGTGCTGCGTAATTTGTGAGGCGTTATATGCTTCATGGAAGTGACGAGACCGGCGTACTTCTTGACAAGATTCTCAACAGATTTAACACAGATGCGCTTTTTCTGATTTGACAGAAAGAGCGCGTCTTCATGCCCGGCGCAAACATCGCTCATCGCCTCACGTTCTTCAAGATAAGGCAGAAGAGTATCGGCTACTTCTTCACCGAAATAAACGAAAGCTTCGTAACCACCCTTACGGATGACTTTAACTCGTCTGTTCTTGAGATCGAGGTCTTTAACGTTTATGCCCACGAACTCGGTCACACGCAGACCTGTACCGAGCAGAAACGTTATGATCGCAAGATCCCTGTTCTTGAGCTTCTCGCGGTATTTCTGCATGTGATCCGAACAGTTGTAGTTACCGGTTTCGATAAGGTCGAGCATCTCGGAAACTTCGTCACCGTCAAGTCTGATTATTGCTTTCTTGTGCAGCTTTGGCATATCTACTTTAATAACAGGGTTAACATTAATCATATTGTTTTTGAAGAGATAACCGTAAAGGCTGCGAAGAGCGGACATTTTGCGCTTGAGCGCGGTTTCTGTGTTGGTGATCACACGACCGGATTCATCGTTATAAAGCCTTAAGTGATCGAGATATTCCTCAATATCAAAGGGTTCGAGGCTTTCAAGGTCACTGAGGGAAATGTCACGGATCTGTTTGTCCCTGTACAAGGGATTGGAGTCATGAAGCCACGTGAAGAAAACTTTAAGGTCGACAGCGTAAGCCAGACGTGAACGAGTCTGCATACGTTGCTTCATGCCGCGCATGTAAGTCGTAACAAAACCCGGAAGCTCAGCGAGATATTCACGCAGAGCTTTGGTGTATTCGATGTCTTTTTGTTCGTGATACGATCTGTTTTCCATAATAGCTCCTTAAAAGTAACTTACAAAACAAAGAGAGAACAAATTAACGATTAAAGTGCTTACAAACCCAGTATTTGCAAGGGTCGGATGAATTTAAGGAAAAAGCACTCTTGTCCTTAAAAATACCACTAAAGTTTCGTTAAACCTAGATTTATAGAATAATTGTATATCACAAACTCTCCCCTGTCAAGAGAAACAGATGGCACTCGCCTGGCGCACAAAAAGCACGGATGATCCGTGCTTCCTGCGTCATAAAACAAAACCCTCTTCTCCAAAAATGTTACATCAAGGCTTATATTCATTAATGATCTTCTCAAGCTCCAAAAACTCGGAAGCTTTGAGTTTGTTGTTCTTCAGGAACTCACTTACGAATCCCGTGAACGAACCGTCAAATAATTTTTCGAGTAATGATGAACTCTCGGTCTGTCTGACCTGTGCTTTTGTTATCAAAGCCTTACAAAAGAATCCCGGATCCTGCCTTTCTATCGCACCTTTGTCAATGAGACGTTTGATGACTGTATAGGTGGTGTTCTTTTCCCATCCGATATATTCTTTTATGATCTTGGCTATATCTTTGGCGGCCAACAACTTGTTTGACCACAAAAGCTCCATAACATTGAGCTCGCCCTCGTGCAGTCGAATCTCTCCCATGGACAAAATCCCCTCCGGAACACTCATTCTACTTTTGTAGCATCTGGTGAACAGGTTCTATTCTATATTAATAGAAAGGATTTGTCAAGACCCAGAAATTGCCTTTTTTCAAGGTTCTACAGTTGTGGAATAACTGCCTTTATATACTCACACCCGTATATAGGCATGAAAACAGTGCCATTTGATTCATTATATGTGTTTTCAGTGAAATGAATCTGATTAAAAGTTTTTTCTCCGTATTTTTGAAGAAACTCATCGTTACCCGATCTTCTTACCGACTTGCTGCATGTTGTTCGTATCGGACAGAACCTGCCTTCTTTTTCGATCAAAACATTTATCTTAAATCTGTATTTCCCGGCCCAGGTCAAAACGCGGGTCCCTTGCTCGATCAAAATGTTCCTGATATGGTTCTCGATCACCAGGTCTTTTATCTTTTCTTCGGTCAGATCGAGTGTAAAACTGTTCTTCCTGAGCAGATACCAAAAAACAGCGTCGTCTGTAAACGCAAGGCTGTATGTATCACTTCCGAGGCGCGGTATCTTTATGATAAATCCTCGGGATACGAGGTCGTTAATATCACTTTCGAGCTGTTCTTTGCTTATATGTCTTCTGCCTGTTTTCGCGATCACAAACTTGGAGTTTTTGGAGCACTCAGGTATCGTATTAATGATCTGAAGCTTATTGATCACCCCTGTCGACGTGTCATCATCGGAAGCGATCCTGCCAAGCATTTCGTTAAATCTTTCTGCTGCAAGATCTTCGGGATAAACGAGAGGCAGCTCTTTAACCGATTCATATACGGCTCTCGGATATCCACCCGTGGCTATGTATTCGTAATAAAGGTTGATAAGCTCGTTGTGAATGAGCGCAGGCATGGATTTTTTCTCTGTCATGTGCGCTTCAACGACCTGTGCGTACCATGTGTTTCCTGAAATCTTAAGATATTCGTCAAATCGTATCTTCTCGGCTTTCAGATGTGCGTCAAACCTGTCTTTATATTTTTCGGCCCAAGAAACATCACTTGTAACGAAGATGATCTTAAGGTCAGGATATCTGTACTCTCCTCTCGGAAGAGTCATGAGATCAATGATCCCGGTGATATCGCCGCATTCAGTAAATTCGTCAAGGACAAATCTGACCGTTCCGATAAGTTCGGTGGGGATCCTGTAGATCTCCACGAGTGCTTCCGTAATATCCGAACCGTTTTGTATAACGCTTATGAGATTGCTCGTATCGTCGCTTCTGAAGTTGACAAAAACAAATCCTCCCGTTGTCTCTTCGGATAGGGACATGACGGAATATGTCTTCCCGAGTCCGGGGAGACCGTAAAGAAGGATCCTTTTGTTATCACTGCTCAGAATGTCTTTTAAAGCGTCTGTCAACATATTGTTCTTTCCGGATTGTTGCGGTAACCTGGTGTTTTAAAACTAACTGTTATATTACAGAGTTCTCAAGGATGTAAGTATCTTTTGAAAGTACTCGGGTGGTTCTTCTTTGATCTCTATGTACTCTCCGTCCGAAGGTCTGTTAAGTCCGAGTATCCATGCGTGGAGTGTCTGACCGTGTGTAGCGAAACCCTTACGAACACCTCCGTAGACTTCGTCTCCGAGGACAGGATGTCCGATCGAGGCCATATGCACGCGTATCTGGTGCGTTCTGCCCGTTTCGAGCCTGCACTCGATAAGTGAATACCCCTTGAACCTTTCGAGGGTTTTATAGTGCGTAACGGCGTTTTTGCCGGTGGGGTCAACGGCCATCTTCTTTCTGTCGGTCTTGTTGCGTCCGATGGGCTTGTCGATCACGCCCTCGTCGTCGGTGTTACCTATTACGACAGCCAGATAACGTCGTGTGATCGAATGCTCCTTAAGCTGCTCTGCTACTATCCTGTGAGCCACGTCGTTCTTGCAGACAACGAGGAGTCCCGAGGTGTCTTTATCGATACGATGTACTATACCGGGCCGCAGTACTCCGTTAATACCCGAAAGACGGCCGTCAAGATGGCTTAAAAGCCCGTTGACGAGTGTCCCCGTGTAATTGCCGGGTGCCGGATGAACGACCATATTCTGGGGCTTGTAGACGATCAGGATGTCATCGTCCTCGTAGCGGACAGCGAGGTCCATCTTCTCGGGTAGGATGTCGGGGATCTTAAGCTCGGGAACATCGATCGTAGCTATGTCACCTTCGCTCACTTTAAGACTTGCCTTTACCGGAGCGTTGTTCAGAAGCACAAGACCGTCATCGATGAGTTTTTTGATGTAGCTTCTCGAGAGGTCGGGACAAAGACTTGCAAGATAAGAATCTATCCTCAAGCCTTCGCTTTCGTCCGTAACGGTAAATGTGAGTCTTTCCGCCATACTCTCCTCTGGTTATTCTTTGTCGGTTGTGTCCTGTTCAACACTCTCGTTGTTCTTTTTGCGCTTAAACTTGAGAAAATCAAGATCTTCTTCCTTGTAGTAAAAGATAAGGAGTATCGCTACGAGGATACCTGATACGGTCACGTAGATATCGGCTACGTTGAACACGGGGAAGTTGATCAGTTTGAAATAAAGGAAATCCGTTACCGCATCGACACAGAGCCTGTCGATGATGTTGCCTGCAGCTCCGGAGAATATCAGGATAAGAAGTATTCTGAGAAACCTGAGTCGTTTATTCTCAACAGGGATCTTAAAATACACAAAAGCAACGACAGCCATTATGATAAGTGCAATGAGTGTGATAACGACGGGTGACTGTCCGAACATGCCCCAGGCAACGCCCGTGTTGTATACGAGCTTGAATTCGAACACGCCTTCTATCACTGCAACCGACGAATCGGAGAGTGCGGAGCGTGCGACCATCTTGGTAACCTGATCGAGAACGATCAGTGCGATCATAAAGATCAATGTGGGTATGTACTGTTTAATCCTGTCTTTCATGCGTATCTTCCGTATCTGTCAAAAGATCCGCTCGTAAAAGCGGATCTCATAATCATTCATTGTCTTGAAAATCCATAAAGTCAAAATCTGTACCGTCACCGTCGAAATCGCCGGCATCGAAGTCCTCTTCCACTCCGTCCTCGCTCCGTGAGAGCTCTGCAGCTTCCTGAGGTGTGAGCTGATGCTTCTTCTGGGGAGGAGCGGACTTTACAGGCTCTTGTTTAACTGCCGGCCTGGGTGCAGGCTTTTTGATCTCGGGTGCAGTCTCTGCTTCGGGTGCTGTCTCTTCGACTTCTTCGGCAGCAGGTTCTGATGAAGCAACAGGCTCCTCGTCTTTGATATCGAAGTGCTTGATATCGAGATCGTATGCCTTTGAGTTGATGAGCTCGACCTGAGCACTCGCAAGATGCTTGAACTCAGCTCTGTACTTTTCGTACTGACGGATGAGTTCCTGAGTCTGCCTGTGAAGAGACGAAAGCTCGTTACGTGCATCTGCAACGATTATGCTGGCCTTTGTACGCGCCTCCTGCTCGATCCTCTTGGCTTCCTTGGCTGCGTTGGCTCTGGTCTCCTCAGCAGTCTTCTCGGCAAGCATAAGAGCCTTCTGAAGCGTTTTCTCGATGGTTTTATAGTACTGGATGCCCTCGTTCAGGACCGAAACCTTGTCCTTGAGCTCCATATTCTCTCTGTATGTTTCCTCGTACGAGTGGAGCACGTCGTTTCTGAAGCCCTCAACGTCCTTCTTGTCGTAGCCGAGTCCGCCTGACTTAAATACTTTGTTCTGTATCTCAACAGGAGTAAGCATGATTATCTCCTTTTAGGATACGGGCTGCTCCCGTACCTCGTATGATCATTTTAACAGGGAAACGTTGTATCCGGTCTGCTCAAGGATGTCATCGTAATCGCCGGAAACATCAACATTACCGGGTGCGATGAAGAAGATACAATCATAGATCTGATAAAGCTTGCCGTTCAGGGAGTATACCGAACCCGAAACGAAATCCATGATCCTCTGTGCAAGAGCAAGATCGATATCGCTGAGCGTAACGATAGCACAGCAATTTGAAAGAATAACGTCACAAATGTCCTGCGAGTCGTCAAAAGTCTTACACTTCATGACGCAGACCTTAAGACCGTGATTGGTGGTCTTGAGCGGAACCACTTTACTTCCGTCAGGTCTCTCGATACGAAGTCTCTTTGAATCCTCGCGTCCTTCAATATATGTAGATGTTCCGTACTCGGATGATACATGAGCCTTTTTGGGCTGAGCGTAGTCATCATGATAGTCCTGCTGTGATGACGAACGCTGACGTGAAGAATAACTGCTCTCGTATGACTTTGAGCGTGCACCGTTGCCGGCCTGTTGCTGCTCCTGATACTCAAGCTCCTCTTCGTATTCCGCAAATGCTTCATCGCTGAGCGGTCTTCTTACATGCTGGATCAAATCTCCGAAAAAACCCATCACTTACCTCGATTCAAGATCTGTTGCCGTAATCTCTGGCACCAAATATACCTGTTCCTACCCTAACGTGTGTTGCGCCTTCCTCGATGGCAGCTTCAAAATCAAGCGTCATGCCCATCGATAAAACGTCCATGCTGATATTATCGTTATTTTTCGACTTTATGTCAATAAATAATTCCCTCATTTTCTTAAAATACGGGCGGTTCGCTTCGGGGTCATCGCATATGGGCGCAACCGTCATTAAGCCTCTTATCCTGATGTTGTGCAGATCTTTGAGAGAGTCGGCAAAATCAACCGCTTCTTCAGGCCTTATGCCGTATTTTGACTCCTCGTCTCCGATGTTTATCTCAAGTAGTACGTCCGTGATGACATCCTTTTTCTTTGATTCGGTGTCTATCACGGAGGCAAGCTTAAAGGAGTCGACCGAATGTATCAGAACAGTCTTGCCGATAAGCTGACGGACTTTGTTGGTCTGAAGGTGCCCGATAAAGTGCCATTTAAGCTTTTCTGCCGTTTCGGGGGAATTGGCCTCAAGGTACTCTCCGACCGCGCTCTCTTTTTCAAGGAGTTCTTTGACCCAGTTCTCGCCGAATTCAAACTGGTCATGGGCTATAGCAGCTTCGACCGATTCTGCGGGATTGAGCTTGCTGACTGCGATGAGCGTAATGTCACCTGCTTTTCTGCCGGCACGTTCGGCAGCCGATGATATCCTGGCTCTTATCCCGTCAAGGTTTTGTGCTATCTGTTCCTGTACTGTCATAGATTCACTTCCGTTCTGTGGATGATAATGTTTATTTTATGAGCATTGATTCGACACCCTTTGAGGCATCGAGTGCTATATGATCGTATTCTCTGATCCCGTCGGGCGTCGAGGGACTGATGATTATATAGTCAGACCCTGTTTCCAGTCTGTCTATACGTACGAACTGGTAATAGCCTTTATTGACGTTATAAACGCCGTCGAGGCTGTTCATGGTTGAGATCCTGATGCGGTTTCCGGTGTCGGGGTTATTGATGACGTCACCGTCGGAAACGTACATCGGATCTATATATGCGTAGTAGCCGTCCGAGTAATACTTGGTGGGATAAACGTTGGTGAGATAGATCTCTCCGGTGTTCGGATCGGCCGTTTCTTTCTTCAGAAGCATTACGTTGTGTACCTTGTCTTCAACGAACATGTTGAGAGGGACGAGGTAATAATCTTTCTGGACAACGCTTGAAACGGGGATCTTAAGTCCCTTGTCGCGGTCATTGATGAATCTGACCGAAAGAAGTCTGTCGTCAATAAACTCTGACATGTAATTGTTGAGAGTGATCTCGACGAAATAGTCGTCTCCTATCGAGTAGGGATTCATCGTAACATTTACGGGTGTTGTTTTGTTGCCGATAAGGACCCTGGCTTCTCTTTTTGCCACGTTGTCGACATAGAAATCCTCAGTGACCTTACATACAACGGACCAGCTTTCGTCTTCACAGATGCGGTATACAGCGTCTGCGGCCGATATAAGACCGGTGCTCCGGAGGTTCCTCACATCGGGGGCCTTTTCGAACATGTCTGCTGTGACCATGTCGGCCGTGATGCCGGTTAGAGTGTCGCATTTAAAAGAAACCACACCGGAAAACGGAGATCTGAACACGTGGAAGGAACTGCCGGTCATACCTTCCGCAACGTAGTCCTTGAGGTTCTCGATCATGTTGTTGCTGACAAAATCGTAGATCATCGAACCGAGCTGTTCTTTGAATTCACCGATATTTCCGATGACGGTAGTCGAATCGCCCTCGAGATATCGGCCGATAGAGGATTTTATCTCCTTGATCTGTGTCTTGTCGAGCTTGTCCTTGCCGAAATCCTTTTTCAGGGCGTTGTAGGTATTGCTGCCGGAATCAACACAGTATATGATGCTGTTTTTTGCTGATTTTTTCTTGTTTCTGACGAAATAACTGACGTAACCCGAGTAGTCGGCGTAGATGAGCTTCTCGTCTCTGATGGCGATACCGCTGAAGGTCGTGTCATAGCTGAGCTGTGCTGCTTTGACTTCATAGTATGAGACCTTGTCGCGGTTGATCATGATGATAAAGTTGACAACCAGATAAACAAATATTCCAAACAAAATAAACGCACCCACTGAAAAAGGGCTGCGCTTCTTTTTACTCTTCTGTTTTCTGACGGGTGCTTCCGGGGGTACATCAGGGCGCCCACCGGAGGTGCCCTGACGACCTCTTAAATTGACAACATTATCTTCTCTGTACATGGATTTATAAGGCGACGATCACCTTTTCCTTAATGGATTCGGGCATATCTGCTGCATCAACTGACATGCTGATAACAAAATCAACGTCAAATTTGCTCGAGATCACGTCAAGCTTTTCAATGATAGGTACGTATGAAATATCGGTATCTTCAATACATGAAATGTTTAAAAAGCAATCAAGAAAAACTTTTTGAAGGTCATGATCCTGCGAGATGATTCCGCAGATGAATCCGAGAAATTCTTCGTGTGTTTCAACGCAGTAGTCCTTAACGTTGATGAGTCTTACTTTTTTATGGAGATCATACATGTGTTTGGTGTTCTTGTCGAGGTAAACTATGCTTCCCTTTGACTGCGTAACCTCCGTGTTTACTTTGTCGAGAAGAATCTTGGTTTTCCCCTTACCCTTGCCACCGGCAATTATCTGTATCATAATGATCGCCCCTTTCGGTTTTTGATAATAAAATTATACTATTTTGGGGGCTTTTATTCAAGTCGTGGGAGATAAAATATAGTTAAATATTCTGTTCATTGAGGTGTATAATTCTTCCTTCGTCGAAGAACCGAAGATCTCGGCAATATAGCCCTGCTGCTTATAATCCTCTACGTAGAGCATAAGGCACTTTCCTGCCGCATATGTATCTCCTGTCTTGCCGCCGTATACCGTGATACCGTAGGGCGCCTCGTAGGTACCGATAAAGTAAAGATTTGTAGGCTCCATATAGAGCTTTTTCTCTGTACCCTCGTTTGTGCGAATGGTCACGTTATATCCTGCAGACTTGAAGATCTCCTTGAGTGCGTCATAGCGGAGACATTCGTTGAATATAAGGTACATGTCATAGGCCGTTGTGTAATGGTTGGGATCATGGAGACCGTGGGGATTGACGAACGAAGTGTTTATGCAGCCCAGCTCCTTTGCTTCTTTGTTCATCATACGGACAAATCCGCGCTCCGTTTCTCCTATATGTGTTGCGATGGCAAGCGCCGCATCGTTTCCGGAATAAACAAGAAGACAATACAGAAGGTCTCTCATGGTGATCGTATCTCCTGCTGAGAAACCACAGAGCTGTGCACCCGAGATCTTGATCCCGCAGTTGTCCTCAGCGATATGTACGATGTCGTCCATATCGGAATGCTTGATGGCGATAAGAGCCGTCATGAGCTTTGTGGTACTGGCAGGGAAAATTCTCTCGTGCATGTCCTTTGAGTACAGGATCTCTGTCTTGTCGATGTTGAAGGCAAGTGCGCTTTTGTACTTGGTACCATCATTCAGAACTTTTACCGGGGTGTCCTCGGTCGAATAACAAATATCTTCGTACATAAAGCTTATATCATCGGTCTCGTCTGCCACGGAAACAGGTTTTTCCTCTGATTCGGATACCGATTTGGAATCCCTGGCAACGCGATAATCGACAGCAAAAAAAGAGGAAGCATAATCACTTCCCCCAAGGGAGCAGCCTGTCAGAAGCACTGCCGCAGCAAGTATCAATGATATAACTCGCGCCAATCAAGATCTCCTCTCTCCAGAGCTTTTATCAGAAGTTCGGCGGTCGCAAGGTTTGTTGCGATCGGAATATTATGCATATCGCAAAGAGTGATAACACTCAGCTGGTCAGGCAAAAGCTTTGTATGCTCCTGCGGATCACGCAGATAAAATACGATATCGATCTCGTTGTGCTCTATGAGCGAGCAGAGCTGCTGCTCTCCGCCCAAAGGACCTGCGAGACATTTATGTACCGATAATCCGGAAGCTTCGCTTATGAGCCTGCCGGTAGTCTGTGTTGCATAAAGCGTGTGCTCACGTAGTATGTCGCAATATGCGATGCACAGGTTCTGCATCAGCATCTTTTTTGTATCATGCGCAATAAAACCTATATTCATACATTTTCCCCCGCAAAGGAAAGTATCAGTCGTTAAGCGCCTCGAATTCGTCGGTAACCTTCTCGACCTTTTGAGCCGGCTGCAGACTGATATTTAGTAGTATCCCAATCATACCCAAATATACCAGAAGGGACGACAGTCCCGAACTCATCAGAGGCAACGGGATACCTGTGTTGGGAAGGATCGACGTCACAACTCCGATGTTTATAAATACCTGAAAAGCAAATAACGAACCTATACCTATCGCGATCATCTTACCGAGGTAGTCCTTGGCTCGTTTCGCAATCCTGAAAGCCAGGATAACGAGCAGGAAGAAAAGTATGATCACGACAACCGATCCGAAGAATCCGAATTCCTCGGCGATAGCGGTGAAAATAAAATCGCTTTCCTTAACGGGTACGTATCTTGTGCCCGTCAGAGCATTATCTTCGGCAAAAACCTTGCCGTACAGACCTCCCGATCTGATCGCGGCAGCGGCGTTTGTCTGCTGGTAAGCAAGCTCCGGATAAAGCTCCGGGAACTTTGAAGCAAGCAGTCGCTTTTGCTGGTACTCCTTAAGAAGGATCTGAAACGGCTGCTGTACATACCAGTACAGTCCGCCAAGTATCGGAAGCGCCGTACCCGCTATCGGTAACAGGTACTTAAAAGGAACACCCGAAACAAAAACCATCGACGCGTAAAGCAAAACAAGTACGATACTCGTCGAAAGATCGGTCTGTGTAAGAATGAGGAATGTGGGTATCATTATGAACAAAAGTGAAAGCCCGAGTACCCACAGCTTTGTGATCTTCTTTCTGCACAGATCGAAATACTTTGCAAAAAATATTATAAGTGCGACTTTTACGACGTCGGACGGCTGGAATTCGAAGCCGGAATCCGCCGTATGATTTCCTCCGATCTTGATCCATCTTCTGGCATCGTAGTGAGCCCATCCGTAGATAAATCCGCTGTTACTGAATCGGCAGATCAGCAGCAGGCCTATACCGATCACGTATGCTACGATAAAAAACTTGGCCAGCAGATGATAATCAAAAAACGAAAAAAAGATGATTATCGCAAGTCCGGCGACATAGCCGAATATCTGTTTGGTTAAGAATGCTTCGTCTCCGTCGTCGAGGACATACATCATGTAAATGCTTATTCCGCCGATCGCATATACCAAAAATAACAGCATTAAAGAAAAACTTTTGTAGTCGTACTCTCTGATAGCGGTAAAAAGCTTAAGCTGTTTCAACCTCTTCTGATCTCCTTAACGGGGATATTGGCGAAAAGCACGGGAACAAGACCTTCGCCGTTCTCTCCCTCTGTCTGCTGAATCTTGATATCAAGTCCCGCAACGTCGATCTCGATGTATTTGGAGATAACGTTTATGATATCGTTCTTGATCTTCTCCATGATCTCGGGCGAGCAGCCTGCTCTGTCCGAAGCAAGGGCAAGCTGTAATCTGCCCTTGGCGATATTACTTGAAGAGACTGTTTTCTTTTTGAATATATCAAAAAATGCCATTATAAAACCCCTCTCTGTGCTCTACTCTAGGATCACTTTTTCTTACCGAACAATCTGCCGAAGAATCCCTTCTTCGCATTGAGGTCAAGGAAAGGAACTTCCTCACCTGCGATCCTCTTGCAAATGTTCATGTATGCCTGACCTGCAAGTGAATCTCCGCCGACAAGCGGTTCACCGTTGTTTGTAGAGATAACGATGTTCTCGTCGTCGGGAACGATACCGATCAGATCGATGGCGAGGATATCGACAACGTCCTGACTGGACATCATGTCACCGCGTGCAACCATGTCCATACGGAGCCTGTTGACGATGAGCTGTGTCTTCTTCATCTCATTGGCTTCAAGAAGTCCTACGATACGGTCTGCATCGCGAACAGCGGAAACCTCGGGTGTCGTAACGACCAAAGCCCTGTCGGCACCTGCGATGGCATTGCGGAAGCCCTGCTCGATACCTGCGGGACAGTCCATGATGATGAAATCGAAATCATCCCTGAGCTGTTCACACAGCTGCTTCATCTCGTCAGGCGTAACGGCCGTCTTGTCTCTTGTCTGTGCCGAAGGAAGGAGGTAGAGGTTGTTGTATCTCTTGTCCTTGATAAGAGCCTGCTTGATGCGGCAGTTCCCTTCGATAACATCAACGAGGTTGTAAACGATCCTGTTCTCGAGACCCATAACAACATCGAGGTTACGAAGACCTATATCGGTGTCGATGAGCACGACTTTTTTGTCGAGCTTGGCAAGTCCCGTTCCGACGTTGGCGGTAGTGGTCGTTTTGCCGACTCCGCCTTTACCGGATGTAACAACGATTACTTCTCCCATTTATTTATCCTCCTCTTTGAGTGCAACTGTGTTGCACGAGTTTCTTTATACCAGAGCTGATCATTTATCAGATTCTGTTAATAATATCTCACTGATTATGTTCTTTCCCGCCGGCTCGATATATATCGTATCGTTCTCGAGGAAAGCGATCCTCGGCTGTCCCGCAGCCTGAGACTTGTCGGGCTTGTCCGGAGCACGTGCTATCGTGTCTGCGATCCTTACCTGCATCGGACTCATGTCGAGAGCAAAGATAAAAGCGTTCTTGTTGCCCATTGCTCCGGCAAAAGCAGTTCCTTTTATTGCTCCCAGAACGATTATGTTGCCGTTTGAGATCACCGATGCCCCGGGATTGATATCTCCCAGGATGATGATGCTGTTTTCGGTGTCAAGCGACTGTCCGGAACGAAGGTTGCCCTTGTAGAACCTTGCGATGTAAGGATCCTTCATGAGTTCCTGAGTATACTTGATCGTTTCGGTTTTGTTCATCTCCTCTTTCGTGTTGTAGAAAGCGGTGACTTGGAGCTCGCAGTTGTCTGAGATCGTTTTTAAAAGCTCGTTTTTTTGTTCTTCGGTCATCTGAGGTCCGTCGAACGTGATCGCCATCCTGGCGTTTCCGAGGAACGATGCCGAAGCTTTAAACTTGGCGGCGGTAGCAGCTTTGATCTCGTCAAATGTCTTACTGCCGTCAAGGACAACGGTGATACCGTTTGTACTTGCTTTTATGGTGACGGTATTTTCCATCAGATCCATCCTTTCGTCAGTCGGATACGACGATGTTCGTAACGCTTGTCGTGGTAAGATCACCGCTCAGGAGCGCTTCTTTGTTCTCGTCGTTGAAGTAGAGACCGTAAACCTCTCGGGCAAGCTTGGCCGCGTTGGCCGATGCGTAGCCGTTGGGGATAACAACCGTTACACTGATCTGCGGATCATCATAGGGAGCAAACGATATGAACAGAGCGTGGCTCGGGTGAGTCAGACTGACCTGAGCCGTACCGGTCTTGCCCGCAACTTCGAACCCGAGATCTCCGTAAAGATTGTTAAGGCTGTTGGCAGATGTGTTTACTACGTTGTACATGCCTTTCTGAACAGCATTCCACTCCGAATCCGAGTAAATATCAATCTGATTATACACTTCCGCATGATTATCTTCAATCGTATTTTTTTCCTTGTCTTCTATCCTGTCTACAAGAGAAAGGTTGAAAACAGTGCCTTTGTTGGCAACCGCAGTCACGTACCTTGAGATCTGTATCGGTGCGAACGCATGATAATAACCGATCGATGTTCTAACGGCATCCGTACTCGAAATAGAAGGCAGCGACTCGGGCACTTCAATACCGGATTTGTCGGCAAGTCCGAACAGCGAAGCATATTTCTGGATCTTAGAGATACCGAGCGAATCGCTGTAGAGACCCGACTGATCGAGCGACATCTCGTAACCTACCTCGTAGAAGAAATAGTTACATGAGTGCTGAATGGCCTGCGTAAGATTGAGCGAGCCGTGGTTTCCGGGGTATTTCCAGCATTTGGGTGACGGATCTACCAGTTCGAATATACCTTTATCGTTGATCTTTGTCTGTGTCGTGATGATACCTTCTCCGAGTCCGGCAAGCGCCATAAGCGGTTTGAAGGTTGAACCTGTCGCCGTGACCTGCATGGCGGGTCTGTCAAGAAGCGGTGTCGCCTTGTTGTTGATAAGCTTCTGGTAATAATCCCAGTCAATCTTGTTGGCAAGTCTGTTGCTGTCATATCCGGGGTATGTCACTATCGCAATAACATCACCTGTTTTGACATCAGTGATGACGATAGATCCCGAACAGGGCTCAAGTGCGAGCATACCGGGAGTGATCTCGAGTGTCTCAAGCTTGTTGAGGACGAAATTATATGCCGAGATATTGCCGTTCGAAAGCTTGCTGTAGTCGTTGGCGTTGTACTCGATGATACCCTGGTCGTAAAGGAGCAGACAGACGTCCTTGCCAGTAAGCGTCAGGTTGAAGACAAGCATCCTGTAAAGGATCTTGTCAAAATCGTCATTGTGATTGAGACTGATGAAGATCTTATTGAGGATCTTTTCGTAGGTCTCTTTGTTGGTGTTGTAGTCGTCACCGACGTTTATGGACGAAAGGTCGACCCACTGGTTGTCAATGGCGTATTTGATAAATTCGCACAGCGATATCTTGTTTTCTGTGTAGCGGATATACTCCGTGTCCTTTTCGTTTATAAGCTCTTTCCTGATGACGCCTTCGTTTTTGAGAAGCGAATAGATGAAGCTTACGTATTCGAGAGATTCATCACCGAGCTCGTTGTTCCTGATCGGGTTGTTGTAGTCGAGTATCTTTCGTATGAGGTTAAATACCGAGGACTTTTTGTTGAGGTAAATCCCGTAAACCTTCTTTTCAAGTGCTGTTGCATCCGATTCGGAGAAATGCTTGAAGTCGATAACGGAATTATCGAAGAAAGCATTGTAAACCTCGTAGATCGGGATGGTGATCTGCGAAGCAGACTTGCCCTTACCGCCGTAGCTGAATGAGTTGACT